>Ga0172379_10002655_pt1 | contig 30970 bp, 30 predicted proteins | sample GrowelOW334metaG_FD_119756 | JGI IMG/M metagenome (GOLD analysis project Ga0172379, IMG submission 119756) | Groundwater microbial communities from an aquifer near a municipal landfill in Southern Ontario, Canada - Groundwater well OW334 metaG | ecosystem: Environmental > Aquatic > Deep...
AGAGCCGCAACCACTCAGAAAGATTGGCAGGAATTTATAGATGCTATAAAAAGCAGTCAATAAAGTTTAGCCCCCGCACCTGTGGCGGGGGTAATAAAAAATCAGAGCCCAAGCGATAGCGCATGGTGTTTCGTAGGGGCAGACCTATGTGTCTGCCCACAAACAGAGCCCCAAGGGTAACCGCGGGGTCATTAAATCTCATCGGCCATCAGGCCGATTCCTCAATTCTTCATTTTTCAATCTTCAATTTTCAATTCTATCCCCTATTCCAGTCAATCCTGTTATCCCGTCTAAAAAAAATCCGCCAATTTTAAATCTTCAATTCTGCTTCTTTCCCAGCGCTTCCATCGCTTTCGGTACCGTATCAGTGGGACTGATGCCATACCAGGCTCCGATGATTTTGCCTTGCTCATCTATCAGGAATGATGAACGTGTTATGCCGAAGATTGACTTCCCCCAAACGCCGTATGCATCCGCCGTCTTATGGTTCACGTCGCTGAGAAGTCGAAAACCCAAATTATATTCTTCATCGAATTTTTTCTGGCTGTCCGGCTTATCAGGACTAATGCCCAGCGCGACGATGCCTGACTTTTTGAGCGGCTCAGCAGAATCACGCACACTGCACGCCTGCGCAGTGCAGCCGGGTGTGCCGGCCTTGGGATAAAAATAAACGAGCACCTTCTTGCCCGCGAAATCGGACAGCTTGACCGGCTTGGAATTCTGCTCTAACAGTTCAAACGCCGGTGCCGTATCTCCAATTTTTAATTGTACCATTTCTTTTTCTCCTGAAGTGCTGGCAGCATTTTCTTTGCGCTTACAGCCGTTTAAAAACGGCAGAATGACAAGTACCCCCGCAAAAATTAAAAACACCGGCAGAACCCGACTTTTTGCCATTAAACTATTTTTCGATTTGATTTTTTTATCGTCCATCGTTTTGCCCCTTTCTTCAACTGATAACCGACCTGCCTGAGCATAGCCGAAAGATAGCTATGTCTCCGACTTCATTCTATCCACTAATCTTCAATTTTCAATTCTACCCCATATTCCCGAATTGTTTAGTCGTCAATTCCACCCCGCAAAAACCGCTCAAAACTCATCAGAACTTACAAAAAATCCATAAAATCCGTGCAATCTCTGGTTAAAGCTGTTCAAAATTTGTCAAAACTTTACAAAATTTTTCATTTTCTTGCGATTTTGGCGAGGGTCTATAATATCCAGAATGGATTTTTAACCTAAAAATCCAGTTTCTCCCCCAAAATCACTCAAAAAAAGTGTCCGAAAACGCGCAAGTTTTTGCCAATAACTGAGTTTCTGATAACTGACCTGCTTTGTGTGGGTTTCTGGTTGACGCTGTGCGGATAAGATGTAAGATTGTGCCAAAGACTGAAAAAGGAAAAAACTATGGCTGATAATACGACAAAAAGAATGGAGTGTAGAGACGCAAGGCCTTGCGTCTGTACTGATTTTAGGCAATTATTTTTCATCGCGTCATTGTGCGTTGTCAGCCTGTTTGTCTTTGCGGGCTGCGAAAAAAAGGCAGCGATTAAAACCGAAAAGCAGGACAAACCCGTTTTGAGTCCTACATCAATCAAGCAGGAGAACGCTCAACTCAAGGCTGAAAACGAACAGCTTAAAAAGCAAGTCGAAACATTAGCAGGCATCGATAAGGCTGTGAGAATCGACGCGATTTCAACCGTTTCAGCGATAGAACTCACTAACCGCAGCGGCATACGCGCCAAAAAAGACAGCAACGATGTCAATGAGTCGCTGATTGTGTATGTTAGGACGATTGACGATATGGGCGATGTTGTCAAAGCGCCCGGCCAGGTCAAAGTCGAACTTTGGGATTTGAACACAAAACCCGCCGAAGCTCTTTTGGGAAGCTGGACGGTTGAGCCTGCGAAACTCAAAAAGAGCTGGTCAGGCTCGATTATGACGAACTATTACAAACTTACGTTTGATGTCGGGGCAATTCCGAAAGATAAAAAGAGGCAGGAACTTACGCTCAAAGCCCAGTTCACGGATTATATCTCCGGCAAAATTCTAAAAGCACAAAAGGTTATCAAATAACTGGGATTTTCGCAGTTCTAAGTATTATCTTTTGGCAGATGCTTTTCCGCAAACAAGAGCAATCGTGGTATTTCAGCCTGTGCGGTTTTCCAAATTTCGTGCAAATCAACGCCTCGATAATGATGAATAAGCTTATCACGCATTCGAGCCATTGCGGACCACTGAATTTCTGTATTCGCCTTTTTGAAATCATCCGAAAGCAGTTTGGCAATTTCTCCGATAACCAAAAACTGATGTATTACGGCAGACTGCGTTCGGTTATCAGTCCTGAATGATTCAAAATTCATTTCCGCAGTGAATTGAATAATCTGACGGCAGGCACGAGCCAAATCCAATATCAAAGACAAATTACGCTGCATAGATTACCTTTGCGTTGTCGAAAATTTCCCTGCGGCAAATCCAATTGGAATTTTCTTCTATGGCCTGCCTGCTTATAAGGTCAACTTCCCTTGCGAAAATACCTGTTAGTTCGTCTTCCATACGGTAATGGTCGAACATACTCCAATCGGCAGCAGGGGCAAAACTAACTAATAAATCTATATCACTGTCCGGGCGGAGTTTGCCGGAAACAGCAGAACCAAAAACAGATAACTGCTGTACTTTCCATTTGCGGCAAAAATCCGCTATTTTTTCTTCCGGCACACCAAAATTTAGAGCTACCATTTTAAATCCCTCAAAACCATACTAATTTTACAGACAAGCTGATGAAAAACAAGTCAATTTTCGGCGATTTTGCCCAAATTAACCCCGATTATCAGTCTTGTATTTGCAGGCGGGTGCTATTATAATACTTCGCTTTACTCCTATTATTAAGAAAAGGTTGTTTCAATGGCAAAACTGACCAAACTTGACGACATCGTATCGCTTTGCAAAAGACGCGGTTTCATATTCCAGTCCAGCGAAATTTATGGCGGTCTGGCAAGCTGCTATGACTACGGCCCGCTCGGCTCGGAACTCAAACGCAATGTGCGAAACGCCTGGTGGAAAAGCGTCGTCCAAATGCGAGACGATGTGGTCGGCCTCGATTGCAGTATCTTTATGCACCCGTTAGTTTGGAAAGCTTCGGGACACGCGGACAAATTCGCGGATATTGTAACCGTCTGCAAAAAATGCAACGTCCGCACCCGTGTTGACCATCTGCCTGATGCTCCGAATAAAACCGCGGAAGGTTTGGCCGGCAAGGCCTGTCCAGCCTGCGGAGCGGTGGGGCAGTTCGGCGAACCAATGCCTTTCCGTCTGATGTTCGAGACACAAATGGGCGCCAATGTTGACGATGCTATGACGATTTTCCTGCGGCCTGAAACAGCGCAGGGTATTTTCGTGAATTTCAGAAATGTTCTCGATTCAACGAGAGTGAAAATTCCGTTCGGCGTTGCGCAAATCGGAAAAAGTTTCAGAAACGAAGTAACGACAAAGGCCTTCATTTTCCGAACGAGAGAATTTGAACAGGCTGAAATCGAATTTTTCTGTGCGCCGGGCACAGATGAAAAATGGTATGAACACTGGAAAGAGGCTCGCTTCAACTGGTATCTTAATCTCGGAATGAAAAAAGAAAACCTGCGTCTGCGTCAGCACGATAAAGACGAGCTTGCCCACTACGCAAAGGGCTGCGTTGACGTTGAATATAAATTCCCGTTTGGTTCAGGCGATTGGCAGGAACTTGAGGGCATCGCCAACCGCACCGATTTCGACCTTCGCCAGCATCAGCGCGGAATGAGAACGCTCAACTCGTGGTATGAAAAGAAGGGCGATTTGTCGAAAATAGAACTCAACAGCGAATCCGAGGATTATCAGAAGGGGCCTTTGAGTTATTTCGACGAGGAAGGCAAACAGCGGTTCATTCCTTATGTTATCGAGCCAAGCGCGGGCATCGACAGAAGTTGTCTGGCGTTTTTGGTTGACGCTTACGATGAAGACGAAGTCAACGGCGAAGTCAGAAATGTGCTGCGATTCCATCCGGCTCTTGCTCCGGTAAAGGCCGCGATTTTTCCATTGGTTAAGAAAGATGGTATGCCTGAGATTGCGACAGGATTGTATAACGACCTGAAAAAATATTTCAACTGCTTCTACGATGAGAAATCCGCGGTCGGCAGAAGATACCGCAGGCAGGATGAAGCGGGAACTCCGTTCTGCATTACGATTGACGGCCAGACAAAGGAAGATAACACCGTAACCGTCCGCGAGCGCGACAGTATGAAACAGGAAAGAATAAATCTCTCGCAGGTGAAACAGTATTTGAGAGACAAATTAGATATTTAAGATTCAACAGAGCCGCGACAGTAATGGAGCGGTCATATTCTGAAATTTAAAGGTTTAAGAAGATGAAGAAGGTTTATTTATCAAAAAGTGACAGGAAAATTTTTGGTCTTTGCGGCGGATTGAGCGAGACATTCGGTTTGGATTCGACGCTGATAAGACTGCTGATGGTCTTTTTGTGCCTGCTGACAGGTATTATGCCGCTGGTGGTAACATACATAATCGCGGGAATTATAACGCCGGACAAACCCAGGGATTAAAATAAAGGAAACCGTTCACAGAAAAATATGACGTTTTTTACATTCATTATGTGACTTTGTAGGGGCAGACCTATGTGTCTGCCCTGGGCGAACACGCAGGTTCGCCCCTACAACGCACAAAAATGTGGTTTTTCCTGTGAACGGTTACAAATAAAGGAAAGAAATGGTATTTGATAGTATTAAGAACTGCAAACTTTACACAAATCTTTCGCCGCGAATCGCCAGTGCGCTGAAAATCGCTGCGGAAACAAATTTCGATAGAATAGAAGATGGCAAATATCCGGTCGATGATACCAATCTGTACTATTTGGTGATACGGTATGATACGGCGCCGGTTATGGAGAAAATTGAAGCGCACAGGAAATATATCGATATTCAGTTTATGGCGAAAGGTGATGAACGAATTGGCGTTGACAATATCACCGGCCTGAAAGTTCATACGCCTTACAGCGAGGAAAAGGAAGTGGAATTTTTCAAGGCTGAAAAGAGCGTAAGCTATATTGATGTAAAAGAGGGAATGTTCGCGATATTCTGGCCAAGCGACGCTCATATGCCCGGCAGACAGATTGATAAATCACGGAACGTTACAAAAGTTGTGTTCAAAATCAAGGTTGACTGAAAATGTCGAATGGAATCACGAGAATAGCGGAGCTGAAAAATAACGTTGATAAGACCGTAACCGTAGGCGGATGGGTTTATCATTCAAGGCCCGGCGGCAAGGTTATTTTCCTTGTTGTTCGCGACGGCAGCGGATTGTGTCAGTGCGTAATCGAAAAAGAAAAAATTTCCGAAGAGCTTTTCGCGCAGATTAAAAAGCTCGGTCAGGAATCATCGCTTACCATTACCGGCCTTGTCAAAAAAGACGACCGCAGCGTAGGCGGATATGAATTGGCCGTCAGCGACGCGAAAGTGCTTTGCGAATCGGCTGATTATCCGATTACGCCGAAACAGCACGGGATTGAATTTCTCCAGAAGAATAGGCATTTGCATCTGCGTTCACAAACGCCGTGGTGCATTTTTAAAATTCGTCATACACTCGTCAACGCCATCAGGCAATTTTTTAATGATAATGGTTTTACGCTGATTGACACGCCGATTCTGACCGGCATCATTGGTGAAGAAGCGGGCAGTTTGTTTAATGTTGACTACTTCGGCGACACAGCATTTATGACCCAGACCGGCCAATTGCATCTTGAATGCGCGGCTCTGAGTTTCGGCAAGGTCTATTGCTTTGGCCCGACCTTCCGCGCCGAAAAGAGCAAAACGAGGAGACATCTGACTGAATTCTGGATGGTCGAGCCTGAAATAGCGTTTATCGATTTGCCCGGCCTTTTGGAAGTAGCGGAAAATTTCGTATCGTTCATTGTGCAAAAGGTTTTGCAGGATAATCGAGCCGAACTGGAAACGCTCGGCGCAAATATAGCGGCACTGGAAAAGATTAAGCCTCCGTTTTATCGCCTGACCTATACGCAGGCTTCGGAAATTCTTACGAGCCAAAAGACGCAGGATTTTCTTGCCAATCAATTGAATGAGTTTAAAGCCGCGAAGCAGGAAACTGAAAATAAAATCGCTGCTCTTGAAAACGAGGCAAAAGATACCTCCGCAAAGCAGTGGCGGCAGGATAAAATCGCATCTGAACTCATCGACCTGCGAAGCGAGCTTGCGGAACTCGAAACGAAAATCGAGAATAATCCCAAGCACGCCAAACTTGCCGCGGAATTTCAGTGGGGCAAGGATTTGGGCGGAAGCGATGAAACGATAATTTCGCTTATGCACGATAAGCCGATTTTTGTTACGCATTATCCGCGCGAGGCCAAGGCGTTTTATATGAAACAGGATGATGAAAATCCGAAAGTTGTGCGGAATTTCGATATGCTCGCTCCGCTGGGGTTCGGTGAAATCATCGGCGGTTCAATGAGAGAGGACAGCCTCGACAATCTGATGGACAAGATAAAAGAGCATGGCTATAAACTTGAAAATTATCAGTGGTATTTAGATTTGCGAAGATACGGCTCTGTGCCGCATGGCGGATTCGGACTGGGCGTTGAAAGAACGCTTGCCTGGATTACAGGCGAAAAACATATCCGCCAGTGCATCGCTTTCCCGAGAATGATGGACAAAATTTTGTTATAAAAAAGTATAGCCACAGAGAAATTAACCACGAATGAACGAATAGACACAAAAACGTGACGGGGTTATAAAGTAATAATGGATAAAAAGCAAATTGAAAAACTTGCTAAAGATTCGCGGTTTATTAGTGGTATCTATAATTACTGCGACAGGTGGTGCGAAAGATGTTGCTTTACACAGCGTTGTATGAATTATGCATTATGTGACAATAATGACAATCCCCAGTCTAAAGACATAAACAATAAAGCCTTTTGGGATAAATTAGGAGATATTTTCAAAGTAACTCTGGAGATGATTCAGGAGAGTGCAGAAAAACTGGGCATCGATATTACTTCCGCCGACCTCAAAAAAATAGAGGAATACGAAAAAAATATAGACAAAATTTCCCGAGAGCAGCCTTACAGCAAAGCAGCTTTAAATTATTCAAATATGGTTCGTGATTGGTTTAATTCAAATAAACAGTTGCTGGAAGAAAAAGCCAATGAATTGTTGATGCTGGCAAAAGCTGATATTCCAGCAGCAGAACCTGCTGACGAGGCCGTAAACATCGGGGATTGTTTTGACATAATCCAATGGTACCAGCATCAGATATACATTAAACTCTGTCGTGCAGCGAGCGGAACGCTAAAAGGCGAATTCGAAGAAAATGAATACAGCCCACAGGATGTGAATGGTTCGGCAAAGGTAGCTATTATTGGCACTGAACATTCAATTGGTGCGTGGGGGAAATTGCTCAATCACTTTCCCCAACAGGAAGACACAATCCTTAATATCTTAGTAAACTTAAAAAAATTATTACAACAAATAGAGATAGCATTTCCGGATGCACGCTCATTTACCAGACCAGGTTTTGATGAGGCATAATTATATGGATGAAAAAATTAACAAAAATGGATTTGTGATGATAATGGTTTTGGCGACGTTTGTCATCATAGCGATTCTGTTTATGATGAATATGCCAGGTTCATTTCTGCATATCAGAGGCAATGAGCAATTTGATGTGTTTGCCGAACAGCCCTGGTTTGAGGAACAGCGGCTGCTGTCAAGCGATGCTTTTCCAGTTAAGCAAACCGGCAAAGACGGCAAAGCGGTTATCGAGAAAAGTACAATTCTCAAAGGCAGCATCAGTCGTAAGGGCGAAAATAGAGGCCAAATCGAAATAACAATTACGCCGGACGGCAAAGTGGTCGGCAAAAACTCCTGCCAATATGAATACACCGACAGCAGTTATCGGATTACAGCGGAATTTGCGGGCAATATCGACCCGACAAAAATTTTCAAAAACAAAGACGGCAAAAATAAAAAGCCTTTGTATTTCATAACCAAAGGCAAGTACGAGCAAATAAAAACAGATAAAGCCGGCAAAGGTTCGTGGACAACAAACAAAAATGTATATGTTGTCGGATGGATTGAGCCTGACTATTCAGCCAGAGGCAAGGTGTTCTTTATGACATCTGAAGGTAACGATAACGAAGACAATGGAAACGCTGAATACGACTGGCAGACAAACCGAAACTGAAATCCATATCGTCAAACTTTCCGAAGGCACGGAAATTATTCGGTTATGATGATTGACTGAATTTGCTCTTGAGGGTTTTGAGCATTTGTATAATTTTTATTTTTTGGGTGCATTTCTGTTCGCATTTGCCGCACTCGACACATTTACCCGGGTCGGCAGATTGCGACTGGCTTATCGGATTCATCTGCCAGTGGTAGATATTTCCGGCTTTGTCGGAGAGTTTCAAAAATTCACTGAAGTATGCTGCCTGCATAAAATCTGGAATGTTTATGCCTGCGGGACAGGGCAGGCAATATCTGCAATTGACACAGAAGCCGGAGTTCTGTTTTGAAATTTTGACAAGCTCAGCATTAAAACGCCGCATCTGCTCAGCGGTTAAAACCGGTTTTTCATAATTTTCAATCGTTGATGTTATATCGGACAGCTTGTTAATGCCGCAGATAATGGTGTCGATATTTTTATTTGTCTTAAGCCAGCGATGAGCTGCTTCAACAAGGTCTTCAGTGCCAAGAGCTTTTTTTACGGCATTTTTTATCGGCGGCGAATCCTGCGTAAAAAGTCCGCCCGCAATCGGATTCATAACAATAGTGGCGATGCCTTTCTCGTGAGCCTTTGCAATAACGTCTTCATAGGTTCTATCGAGCATATTGTATGTAAAAAGAATCGATTCGCACCAGTCGGCCTGGTCGATATATCTGCTGATATTTTCAGGTTTGTCGTGAGTGGTAAAGCCGGTATGTTTTACCAGGCCTTCTTTCATTGCTCTGAAAATTCCATCGAGCATTCCGCCTTTTTGTGTTGCCAGACGATATTGTTCCTCGCTGCCAATATTCCACAACTGATAAAAATCGAGATAATCGACATCCAATCGTCGCATAGATTCGATAATTCTTTTATAGGTACAGTCGGCAGATGTATCGTCATCCGGTTCTATCTTCATTACCCACGGACTGCATTTCGTGGAAAGGATTACCTTTTCTCTGTAGCCGTTTTTTAAGGCCTTGCCGATTTTTATTTCGCTATCAGCGTAGCCTCTGCTGGTGTCGATATAAATCATACCTGCATCTATGGCCTGCCTCAAAAGAGGTATCGCCTGTTCTTCATCGGGCAAACGCATACCGCCTATGCTTACAGGATGAACCTTAAGTCCGCTGCGTTTCCCAAAATCAACAACTTTTGTCTGTTTTAACATATACAGAGTATAGCAGGAAATATCGGGAATTAAAAATCAAAAAAATACCGATACCAGTCGATATGATAGCCAAATTGCGTTTTCTATGCTGCGCGGGCTGAAAGTTCGGCATCCTGTTTTTTTATTTTAATCGCCCTGATGTTGATTGTTAGAAGCGTTGAGACTGCCAGCGCTGCGAAAAAAAATCCGCAGAAAATATATAAGGTCATCGAGTAGCTTTGTGTTCTGTCCTTAATATAAGCAAGAAGCATAGGCCCGATGATTCCTGCCGCCGACCACGCAGTTAATATGTAGCCGAGGATTGCCGATATCTGCTTTGTGCCGAAAAGGTCGCTGATATACGCCGGCATCGATGCGAACCCGCCGCCATAGCAGGTTATAATCACAAAAACAATAGTCTGAAATAAAACCGGATTTGTTGTTTTTGGCAGAACCGAAAATGCGAGTATCTGAATTACAAAAAATAATGTCCATGTCGCCGGTCTGCCGATATGGTCTGAAATGCACGACCAGCCGATTCTGCCAAGCCCGTTAAAGATACCGATTATCGCAACCATTCCCGCCGCCGCAGCCACGGACAAACCCGCCAGTTCCTGCCCCAGAGGAGATGCGACAGAGATTACCGATATTCCGCAGCAGATGTTAATGAATAGTATCAACCAGAGGCAATAAAATCGCAGCGTTTTTACCGCCTGATTGGCATTGAGCTGCGAAAGGTCTAATCTAATTTTTTTTACGCCATTATCTAATTTGGATTTGAAATCTGCGGGCATCCAGTCCTTTGGCGGCGGGGACAAATACTGCGACGACATAAAAATTACGACAAAATATACTCCGCCGAGTATATAAAACATTCCTTCGATGCCGATTGATTCGATGGACATCAGTTTTCTCATCGCAAAGCTGCTGATGAATCCTGCAAAGCCGAACCCCATAATCGCAAGACCTGTTGCGAGGCCGCGTTTGTCGGGAAACCATTTAATCATTGTTGAAACAGGCGTGACATATCCGATGCCAAGTCCAATGCCGCCAAGTACGCCATAACACAAATACAAAAGCCAAAGTGATTGGAATCTCACGGCAAGTCCGCTGGCGGCTATGCCAAGGCCAAAAAAACAGGCCGTTAACATTCCGGCGATTCGCGGTCCTTTCTTTTCGACAAAATGGCCGAGGAATGCTGCGCTTAGGCCGAGAAAAAATATCGCAACAGAAAACGTAAATGTAATTTTGGCCATCGAACATCCAAAAAGATTCATTATCGGTTTGGCTGCTACGCTCCAGGCATAAACCGAGCCAATGGAAATGTGAATCCCAACCGCGCTTAAAGCGATTAACCATCTATTTTTCATAGTATTACCCTGTTTGTGTTTATTTTGATTTTTACAGTACTGGAATATATCAAAAACAGGGTATTTATTTTAATGTAAATTCCCCGAAGGTACGATATCGGTTGAATTGTGATATAAATCGCCAAAACAATTACAAAAACTTGTGCTTTTGCAGACAATAAGGTATTTTATCTTTAATGGAGACGATGATTTACAAAATAATCGACCCCGCGAAAGATGCGGAGAAGCTCAAGCAGGTCGCCGACTGCATTGATGCAGGCGGACTTGCAGTTATTGCAACCGAAACGGTCTATGGCATAGCCTGCAAAGTGAACGCGGACAGCTTAGCCAAACTCGATGCCGCCAAAGAAAGACCCGCCGAGAAAAGATATACCGTCCACCTTGGCGATAAAAATAAAATAAAAAATTATGTGCCGAATCTCTGGCCGACTGCGAAAAAACTGATTGAAAAAGCCCTGCCGGGGCCTTTGACGCTCGTTTTCGAGCTTGACGAAAATCAAGCGGCTGCGGCAAAAAATAGATTTGATTCTAAAACCGCGTCTCTGCTTTATACGGATAACAGCATCGGTATTCGCTGCCCAGACCAGAAAGTTTGTCAGGCGATTTTAAACCTGTGCAAATATTCGGTGGTAATGCCCAGTGCGAATATCTCCGGCAAAGAACCTGCCATAAATGCCCAACAGGCTATCGAGCAGTTAAATGGCAAAGTCGATATAATCGTTGATTCAGGACAGTGCCGATTGAAACAGAGCAGCACGGTAGTCAGAATTTCGCCGACAGAAACAAAAATTTTGCGGCAGGGCAGCTTTTCCGCCGAACAAATACACCGATTTTCCACTATAAGCATAATGTTTGTCTGCACCGGCAACACCTGTCGCAGCCCAATGGCTGAGGCGCTGGCGAAAAAAGCTGTTGCTGAAAAACTTAAATGCAGGGTTGACCAGCTAATCGATATTGGTTATAAAATAATATCAGCAGGAGTTGCTGCAATAAATGGTATTGCCGTAAGTCCTGAATCAGCAAGGTATTGCGATACGAAAGGTGTAGATTTAGCCGGCCATCGCAGTCAAAGGCTTACTGCCAAAATGATTGAAACGGCTGATTATATTTTTGCGATGTCGCGGGGACATATTGATGATATAATAGACATCAATCCTGCGGCGGCGGCAAAGTGCCGGCTGCTTAATGGTAATGCCGATATTGCCGACCCTATCGGCGGCGGCAGCGAAGTATATGCAATTTGCGGTAATGCAATAGAAAAAGCAGTTGAAAATAGAATAAACGAGCTTTTCAAATGAATCCCGCACCTTCTAAAATTTATGGAAGCTGTTGGGAAACAAGAGAGTTTATTTTATGTATCGGATATATCAAAGACATAAAACCTATATAAATAAAAAGAAGGTGTCGGGATGAAAGTAGCAGTTGCCAACGACCACAGAGGCGTAGAAGCGAAAGAGCAGATAAAGGCTATCGTAATAGAACTTGGCCATGAATGTGTTGATTTCGGCACAAGCGCCGAAACGCCGATGGATTACCCGGATGTTGCTTACGATGCGGCAACAGCGGTTTCCACAAAAAAAGTTGACAGGGCAATCCTTATTTGCGGTACGGGTATTGGGATGTGTATCGCCGCCAATAAAGTTCACGGCGTACGCGCCGCATTGTGCTATGATGAGCTCAATGCCAAAATAAGCAGACAGCACAATGATTCAAACGTGCTTTGTCTTAGCGGCGATTTGCTCGGCTCGCAGGCTCTGCGAAAAATAGTCGAAGTATGGCTCTCAACAGACTTTGCAGGCGGCAGACATCAGAGAAGGGTTGAAAAGATACGGGCTATTGAGCAGGGCAAAAACCCCCGTACAATAAAGCCCGGACAATAGATAATTGATGTAAGACCGGCTATTAGTAATTTATTGTATCTCTAAAAGCTTGTCCTCGCGAAAGCGGGGATACCACTTGTCATTGCGAGCGCTGCGTGGCAATCTCATTTTTGAAGCGATAATTGAGATTGCTTCATCGCTTCGCTTCTCGCAACGACATTTTTAGAGGTTGCCTTTATAACCAGCCAAGTTTTTCTGAATTCTTATAATAAAATCTGCCCAGAATATGCGCCAACACAATGGCAAGATAGATTATTATGAATCTGCGGCATAGCCATACCAACATACTGGTTTTAAAAAGAATCAGATAACGGATGTACTGCGATAGTATAAAAAATCCAAAGAACAATAAAGCAATAAGCAGATATGGCAGAAATGTTTTATAAATCGACTTCACAAGCAGGACAGGGTTCAGCCCTCGAATCGAATCCTGTATAAAAACCGACAAAATACCCATCGGAAAAATTACAATCCCAAATCCCAGAAGAATATAGAAGTTTTTGTCGAGCACAGCGAAATGCCCCATCGCCTCTGGTGGAAAGAAAGAGGTAAAAAGGTAGTAAAAAAACATATAATTAAACTGCTTTGTATAAAACCCATAAATAATCGCGGGGGCAAACGCGAAGAATATGCTGACAACGATATTTTTAAGAGCGGAAAACAATTCGCCTATTCCGGGGGTGTCGCCGAGTCCGGGCGGCACTCTTATATTCCCTTCTGCGCTGTCTAAAATACACCGCCCGAAATACCAGTATTTGTACAATGCTATTATAATTGCGATAACAACGCTCGTACACGCAAAGACAATATGCAGAAAACCTATCATTGGGTTGAAATTGCCTAAATAACGAGTCAGAAGAGAAAGCAGTTCTATCAGCAATGGAACGCCGGCAAGAATTGCTATCATAACCAGGCCGGCAGTATTCATGGGATATAAAAATATATCAAAAAGCCAAAATCTGGTTCTCTCTGTTTCGTTGCCCCATTTTTTTGTCTGCTGCTGCCGCTCTTCGTAATGCTCGGCATAACGATTCTGAACGGAGTCTGTTTTTTCATCAGGACAAGGAGGCATTTGTAATTCGCCGGCAAAATCGCTTTTGCTAATCGGGGTTTCTTGTGATGGAATTTTGATTATTGATTTGCACTGTGAACAACGGGCATCTTTGCCGCTGTGTTTTGGGTCAACAATAAAGTTCTTTGCGCAATTGGGGCAGTTAAATTGAATCATAACCAATCACCCACACGTTATGTCAAATACGAAAATCCGTTTATACTTTTACTTCGACAACCTGCTTTACTTTACCAGCTTTGAGGAATTTTTCCGCAGCTTCAATAACCGGCGGCTTGTGAGGTTTTTCCACTTCAGTCATTGTCGCGGCTGTGCCGATAGCTCGCAGTTTTTTATATCTGTTATCGAGCAGATTTTCGAGTTTTGTTCTCTTCAGTTCTCTAAGTGTTTTTACAATATACTGTTCGACATTATATACAGTGTCGTGTATGTTCCTATGTGCTCCGCCGAGCGGTTCAGCTATTATCGCATCGGCAAGACCGAGCCTTTGCAGTTCTTTACTGGTCAGCTTGAGAGCTTCTGCCGCCTGTTCAGCGGCTTTTCCATCGTGCCAAAGTATCGCAGCGCAGCCTTCGGGCGAAATTACGGAATAATATGCGTATTCGAGAATAGCGAATTTGTCACCTACGCCGATGCCAAGCGCTCCGCCTGAGCCGCCTTCGCCGATTACGATACAAATCACAGGCACTTTCAGCCTGCTCATTTCCATCAGATTTACGGCTATGGCCTGTGCCTGGCCGCGTTCCTCGGCGCCGATTCCCGGATATGCGCCGGGCGTGTCAATCAGCGTTACGATTGGTATGTTAAATTTTTCAGCGAATTTCATTTTGGCCAGAGCTTTGCGGTATCCCTCAGGATTGGAGCAGCCGAAATTGCATTTTATCTTCTCTTTTATATCTCTGCCTTTGTTCTGGCCGATTATCATTACCTGCTCTCTGCCGATATGTCCCAGACCGCAGACTATCGCGTTATCATCGCCAAAGCACCTGTCGCCGGCAAGATTGCGAAAATCCTTGACCATAAGATTGAGATAATCGCCAAGCAGCGGTCTTTTGGGATGTCTTGCGACCTGAACGGTTTGCCATGCGGAAAGATTGCCGTAAATCCGGCGAAACTCCGCCACCTGCGCACGCTGGAGTTTGCGAATTTCAGCCGAGTAGTCTATCCCCTTAACCGAGGATAGTTCTTTGAGTTCCGCTATTTGACGGTCGATATCAACTATCGTTTCTTCAAACGATAGATAATCACCACTCTTTATTTTTTTATTTTCTGCCATAGAAAGTGTAGTCCGCCGATTCACTCGGCAGGTTGTTTGCCTTTAATTAAATTCACAGCTCATCATAATACCATTTTTACGGGCTAAATAAAAGAAAAAAATTGACTTTAACTGTGTTTGTCGATACCTTTTACAAACTTAACAAAAGCAATTTTGTCCTTATAAGGCGTTTGTTTTGAAAGACTTACATCAAATAACCGTAATCGGATTAGGCCTTCTTGGTTCTTCTGTAACTCTGGCTGTAACACGCGGAGGTTTTGGGATAAAGACCGCCGCTTTCAGCCACAGGGCGGAGACAAGAAAGCGGGCAAAAAAGCTCGGAGTTGCCGATATTGTCCTTGATGATATCCAAAAAAGCGTTGCTGATGCCGATATGGTAATACTTGCCACGCCGATTTGCACCTTTGAGGAAATTTTCCGTGATATTGCCCCTGCACTGAAAAAAGGCTGTATCGTTACCGATGTAGGTTCGACCAAGGTTTTACCGCACAAATGGGCGAAGAGAAATCTCCCAAAATATGTACATTATGTAGGTTCGCATCCGATTGCCGGCTCAGAGCAGCGGGGCGTTGATTTTGCTCGAGATGATTTGTTTTATAATGCCGCCTGTGTCGTTACGAAAGACGCTTCGACAAACGCAAAGGCCGCTGAAATTGTAAAAAAGTTTTGGGCATCTTTAGGCTGTCGTGTTTCGGTTATGACACCGCAAAAGCACGATAACATTTTGGCTAATGTGAGTCATTTGCCGCACGCTTTGGCGGCAGCGCTTTTAAACGCCTCTAATTTTGAACAGTTGAAAATGTGCGGCAGGGGGTTTGTTGACACATCACGAATTGCATCTGGCCCGGCCAACATCTGGGCGGATATTTTTTACACAAACTCGGCCAATGTCTGCAAAGGCATTGACAGAGTGATAGCCGAATTGAACAAACTTAAAAAAGCGATTAAGCCGGGAGATAAAAAACGGATTGAAAAACTTCTCGGTCTTGCCCGCGAAAAAAGAGCTAAACTAATTGAATACAAAGTTTCAAAGAAGGAAATATTGTGAGACAGTGGCGTTTTGAGGTTTTCAACAAGCCCGGCAGCTGCGACGTACACGGCAGGGATGTTTTAAGCGACATTAAAGAATTAAGAATTGAAAGCGTTGAAGAAGTTCAATCAGCGAGAGTTTTTCTGATTGACGGCGATTTCGATGACGGCTTCGCGAAAAAAATCGCCGGTGAATTGCTTGCCGACCCGGTTTGCGAACAATGCCTGCTCGGCAAAAGCGCAGCTCCGGCAGGTTTGGCAAAAGCAACCATCATCGAGATACATTTAAAAAGCGGCGTAACAGACCCCGTCGCGCAATCTGTGATGACCGCTATCGAGGATATGGGCAAAAAATGCGATGCCGTCAGAACAGCACGCAAATATATAATATTCGGCGAAATTACAGAGAAACAGCTTAAGAAAATCGTTCGCAGGCTTTCCAATGACTGCATCGAAGTTGTTGTAATCGGCGCAGACGCGGAGCCGCCTTCACCGCATACGGCATCTTATCAGCTCGAACTGAAAACAATTCAGCTTACTACGCTTGATGAGGCCGGACTTGTGCAGTTAAGCAAAAAGATGGATTTGTTCCTCAATGCCATCGAAATGAAAACCATTCAGGATTATTTCAAATCCATAGGCAGAGAGCCGACCGATATCGAACTTGAGGCTCTTGCTCAAACGTGGAGCGAACATTGCGTTCACAAAACATTAAAGAGCAGCGTCGATTTTGATTTCAACGGCGAAAAAATCCATTTCGATAATCTCATCAAAGAGACAATTTTCAAAGCCACAAAACTGCTCGACAAAGACTGGTGCATAAGCGTCTTTCGCGATAACGCGGGTGTGATTGAATTCGACGAAGATGATGCAATTTGCTTTAAAGTTGAAACGCACAACCACCCATCGGCACTGGACCCTTACGGCGGAGCGGCAACTGGTATCGGCGGCGTTTTGCGAGACCCGATGGGAACAGGCCTGGGCGCAAAGCCAATCGCAAATACAGATGTTTTTTGTTTTGCTGAGCCGGATAAAAGTTTTGACGAAATTCCGGGCGGAATTCTCCACCCAAAGAGAATCGCCAAAGGTGTCGTCGGAGGCGTTAGGGACTACGGCAACAGAATGGGCATTCCAACCGTCAACGGCGCGATTTTCTTTGACGACCGTTTCCTTGGAAATCCATTAGTATTCTGCGGCAATGTCGGAATAATGCCTAAAGATAAATGCTTCGGCAAAGCAAACACAGGCGACCTTGTTATGGTCGTCGGCGGCAGAACAGGCAGAGACGGCATTCACGGCGCGACATTCTCCAGCGGAGCTATGACGCACGAACACGAAACAATTTTTTCGCACGCCGTGCAAATCGGCAACGCGATTACCGAAAAGAAAGTCCTCGATACTCTTTTGCAGGCCAGAGACGCGGGCCTTTATGATGCTATTACCGATTGCGGCGCAGGCGGACTTAGCAGCGCGGTCGGCGAGATGGGCGCAGAACTCGGTGCACAAGTGAACCTCGACAAAATTCCTCTCAAATACGCCGGTCTCAACTATACCGAAATATGGATTAGCGAAGCACAGGAAAGAATGGTCATAGCAGTAAAGCCGGAGAACCTCGAAAGAATCAGCAAAATTTTCGCAGATGAAAATGTCGAGGCCACTGTTATCGGCACATTCACAGACGATAAAAAACTCAAACTCAGATATCAGGGCACACAGGTCGGCGAAATAGATATGGATTTCCTGCACGATGGCCTGCCTAAGTATTCCCGAAAAGCAAGCTGGCAGGGAAAGGCTCTCAGTGAACCTGCGATTGAGAAAAAAGAAAATTACACCGATGACCTTGTGAAAATTCTCTCGACATATAATGTCGCGAGCAAGGAATGGGTCATTCGCCAGTACGACCACGAGGTTCAGGGCGGCTCGGTAATCAAACCGCTCGGCGGAATCACAAATGATGCGCCAAACGATGCCGCTGTCGTTCAGCCGAAATATAATTCGAACAAAGGCGTTGCCATCGGCTGCGGAATCAACCCGCTCTATGGCGACATCGACCCATACTGGATGACCCTTGCGACAATTGATGAGGCGATTAGAAATATAATCTGCGTCGGTTCAAGGCCGGACAGAATCGCTCTGCTCGATAATTTCTGCTGGGCGGACTGCAAAAAAGAAGAAACTATGGGTTCACTCGTTCGTGCTTCGCAGGCTTGTTTCGATGGCGCTATGGGCTTTTCCGCTCCGTTTGTTTCCGGCAAAGATTCGCTCAATAATAATTTTATCTGCAACGATGGCACAGAAATTTCAATTCCAGCAACAATGCTCATCAGCGCAATGGGAATTGTTGACGATGTGAATAAATGCACAACGATGGATTTGAAATCGGCGGGCAATCACCTGTTTATTGTCGGACTAACGAAAAACGAACTCGGCGGCTCGCACTATTATAAGACAAAAAATCAGCTCGGCGCAAACGTTCCAAAGACCGATTTGAAAATAGCGAAATTAACAGCCGAAAAAATTTACAAAGCGATTGACGCAGAACTGATCGCTTCCTGCCACGATTGCAGCGAAGGCGGCATTACTGTCGCTCTTGCTGAAATGGCATTCGCAGGTGGCCTCGGTGTCGATGCTGATTTAAAAGGCCTTGCAAAATCTGATGACTGCACGAACATCGCCTCGCAGCTTTTCAGCGAATCCTGTTCGAGATATATCGTCGAAGTCGAGCCGAAAAATTATAACGAATTCGCAAAGCTGATGCTCGGCATTCCATTCGGTCAAATCGGCAAAGTAACAGATGACAAAAAAGTCGTAATAAAAGCAAACGGCAAATCAGTAATCAACGCCGACATTGACACATTAAAAGATGCCTGGCAAAAACCCTTGAAGTGGTAATTATTTAAAATTAGTTAGAACCCCCAACTTTATGTTGGGGGTTCGCTTGTAATATAAGGATATTTATTTTTATGGTAAAAGCGATAGTATTAAGAGCGGCAGGAATTAATTGCGACCTTGAGACTCAGCACGCGCTTGAGCTTGCCGGCGCGCAGGCCGAGAGAATCCACATAAACAAAGTAATCGAAACGCCGGACGTTCTTGATGATTGTCAGATTATGGTAATTCCGGGCGGTTTCAGCTATGGCGACGATGTTGCGGCAGGTAAAATCCTCGCGAACCAGATTATTCATCATTTGGCTGACAGATTAAGAACTTTCATTGACGCAGGAAAGTTAGTACTTGGAATCTGCAACGGCTTTCAGGTATTAGTCAAAACCGGCATTCTCGGCAAAATTGACTCGACAAGCTCGCGTCAGCAAATAACAATCACAAACAACGACAGCGGAAAATTTGAAGACAGATGGGTCTATCTCGAACCATCGAGTAAAAAATGCGTCTTCATCGACCCGAACAAAAGAATTTATCTGCCAATCGCGCACGGCGAAGGCAAAGTTGTATTCGAGAGCAGTGAAATTTTTGAAAAAGTCAAAGCCGATGATAGGATTGTATTCAGATACGTTGACGAGAATGGCAGCTTTGGCGATTTCCCCATTAACCCGAACGGCTCGACAGATTCAATTGCGGCTCTTTGCGATTCCACCGGCAGAGTGATGGGTCTTATGCCGCACCCCGAAAGATTTGTCAGACACACCCAGCATCCGCATTGGACGAGATTGAAAGACAAGAACAGAGCCGATGGCAGAACAATTTTCGACAACGCCGTCAAATATGTGAAAGCAAATTTTTAACCCGTAAATAATTCGTCCTGCCGCCATTGACATGGATTGTTAGTGACATATTCACGGATATGCCACAGAGATGTTTCGTCGCGTATGATATGTTCGTAATAGTTACGTTGCCATAATTTCCCGTTGAATGGTTTCCAATGGTTTTGTTTTACATTGTAGATGTAATCATTAGTTGTCATGGTTTTAAACCATTGAATAATTTTATTTATTGAAGGTTCCTGTAGGGGCGAACCTGTGTGTTCGCCCAGTTGTTCGCCGGATTTATTATCATGGCAGACACACAGGTCTGCCCCCACGATGTTTATAACACCATGGAAATGGTTGGGCATTATCACATATTGGTCTAATTCGATTTGAAATTTATTTTTTAATTCATTCCACCAATGGTCAATCATTTTACCCGCATCATTCAGAACCATTATGTCATTTTCAATTTTTCCAAACAGACATTTATGCTCCTGTGTGCAAATAGTAAGGAAATAATATCCTGTTTGCGAATAATCGTAGCCATTTAATCTAACTGACCGCCGATGATGAATTTCAGGGTTATATTTCATCATTGCAACCTCTTTGTGTTATTCAGGGCAGACACGCAGGTCTGCCCCTACGGTTATTTTTAATTTGTAGGGGCGAACCTACGTGTTCGCCCAATTTCTCACCAGATTTATTATCTGGGCAGACACACAGGTCTGCCCCTACAGTTATCTTATTCCGAGTTTTTCCGCTTCGTCTTCAAGGCCGTACTTTTTCATTTTCTTATAAAGCGTTGTTCGATTGAGGTCGAGGCTCTTTGCCGTTAGCTGCCTGTTCCAGCCGTTGGCCTCAAGGGCTGCGCGTATTATTTTTTTCTCAGGCTCGGCAAGAGCATCCTTCAAATTCATTTTCTCATAATTCACGGCCTTTTGTTCGCCTATATGCGATGAGATATTCGCGGGCAAATCGTCAATGGTTATGTAATCCCCCTTGCTCAGCAGTGTTGCTCTTTCCATCACATTTTCAAGTTCGCGAACATTGCCCGGCCAGTTATACCTTTGCAAAACCCCCATCGCCTGGTCGGTGATGCCGAGCTTGACGCGATTATGCAGAACGCAGAAATTTTTCAAAAAGTTTTCCGCCAGAAGCGTTATATCCGATGGCCTTTCCTCAAGCGAAGGCATATTTATCGTTATGACATTTATTCTATAATACAAATCCTCTCTGAATTTGCCGTGTTTGACTTCTTCAAGCATATTCTTATTGGAGGCGAGAATCACTCGCGTATCTACTGTAATGGTTTTATTGCTTCCGACTGGCTCAAATTGTCTTTCCTGCAAAACACGCAAAAGTTTTACCTGCAGCGCAGGCGAGGCACTGGAAATTTCATCGAGAAAAATCGTCCCGCCGTCCGCGGCTAAAAATTTTCCCTGCTTATCTGCGATTGCGCCGGTGAAAGAACCTTTCGTATGTCCGAACATCTCGCTTTCCAATAGCGTCTCCGGCAGCGCGCCGCAACTCACCTCGACAAAAGGCTTACTCCTTCGCCCGGAGCGATAATGAATCGCCCTTGCCAGCATTGATTTTCCCGTTCCGCTTGCGCCGGACATCAAAATTGTACTTCTGCTGTCAGCCACGGCTTCGACAAGGTCGAAAATTTTCGCCATCTTGTAATCCTGGCTGATGATATTTTCAAGACTGTATTTATTTTCGAGCTGATTTTTCAAATTTTGATTTTCGCTGATAAGCGACTGCTGTTTGATAGCGCGTTCTATTGTGAGCCGCAGTTCATCATCGACTATAGGTTTGGTCAGATAGTCGTTTGCTCCCAGTTTAATCGCTTCGACGGCGCTTTCTATTGTGCCATAGCCGGTGATTACGAGTACCACTATCTGCGGATAAATTTTCTTGATGAGTCCCAGAAGTTCCATACCGCTGCCGTCCGGCAAATTCACATCGGTAATGACCAATGTAAATTTATTCTTCTGAAGCAGACTTACCGCCTGCTTATACGACCCCGCACCGACGGCATTATAGCCTTCGAGCTTGAGAAACTCACAAAGAGAATCAAGGATTATCTTATCATCGTCAACTATTAAAATACTGCCAGTCTTCATAAATAAATCCGAAATCCTAATATCGAAATCCGAAACAAATCCAAATTTTCAAATTTGAATTAAACTCTATTTTCATTGTTGTTCACTTTTACGCAATATAGCTCCAAAAATATTGGTAAGCTCTACTGCTTCCCTTTGTAAGTCAAGTTTTTCGTTTTGCAAATCTGGGCTTTCTATAAGTTTTAACCAATAACCGCTTTCTTTAGCTTCTTTCCTGCAAAGTTTAATTCTCATAATAAAATCTTTTTTGCTTAAGGCTTCGTTTGCCTCAATATAATTTGCACCGACTGACCCCGATGATCTGACTACTTGTTTGCAGTCTTCTATGGTTATAAGATTTTTGTTTAATTTATAAACAAACTCTCTAACCTGTCTTGCGAATTTTAACGTCCGGTCTTCCAAATCATACTGTTTTGAATTTTTTATTTCTGCCATTTGAATTTGTTTCGGATTTCGATATTCGTATTTCGTATTTTTTTATTTACATCGGCAAATAAACCGTAAAGATGCTTCCCTTATTCGGCGAGTTCTCAGCCGTAATTTTTCCGCCATATTTTTCCATTATATCTCTGCATATCGCAAGACCTAATCCCGTTCCTTTGCCGCCGGTCTTGGTTGTAAAGAAAGGCTCGAAAATAGCTTCGCTGTTCTGCGGCTCAAAGCCCTGGCCGGTATCCTGAAATTTTATCGATGCGATGTTATCGCTGGAGATATCGCAGGTTATTACTACTTTGCCGCCGTCGGGCATAGCTTCAATAGCGTTTTTCAGCAGATTACAGAAAACCTGAAATAAATTCGAGTTTCTTGTCTTCGGCAGAGATGGTGCGTATTGCTTATCAATTTCCACTGCCGCGGCTTTGGCTTTCGGCTCAATAAATTTAATCGCGTCGTCGATAATTTTATCTAATGAGGTGTCTTCGGTCGGCGAATGTCTGCTCCTGGAAAATTCAAGCAGCTCGGTAATAATCTGCACCATTCTTTTCAGGCCGCCGGTTGCGTATTCCAGATACTCCAGCGGTTTCGTATGGTCCTGTTCGCTGATGATTGTCCTCTTGGCAAGGTTGATATATCTCATTATCCCGTCAATCGGGTTGTTCAATTCGTGTGCAACTTTGCTGGCCAATCTTCCCAAAACCGCCAGTCTTTCGGTATGTGCCTGCTGTTTGGCAATAGTGGCGATTTCCGTAACATTTTCCAGCAGCATAATCCCGCCGATTATCTCAATTCCGTTGTCGCCATATATCGGAACTAATGTAACCTGCAGCGATGAATTATTGCCAGTAGTAGAATAGCCCACATTGTCAAATTTACATATTTTACCCGTCAAAACGACATCGAGAAGTGTCTGATGCCAATTTCCCCAGATTTTTTCATTTGTTCCCGCCGAAAGTGTAACATCAGCCTGTTCTCGAACATCTATAAGGGCAGATGCAGCAGAATTGGCGTTTAGGATTTTAAGCTCTTTGTCAAACGAGATAACACCCATTGGCAGCGATTGTAAAACCATAGCAGCAAACACATTGCCATTAAGTTCCTGGGCTGTGAGAGGTTGTCTTTCCATTATGGGCTATTATAGGTTCGCCATCTAATCTTTGTCAAGCCTCTATGTTGCAAAAAAACAACAATGTTGTAATGTGGCGTACCTTTTTAGGGCTAATTGTTTGACCTTGTTGCAGTTTTTAAACAACATTTTCCAATTTTACAATTTACCAAATTTATCATTGTTGTTAATGCTTCTATAACGCCTTGTGAATAAATAAGTTAAATAAGTTTTTAATAGGGCGTTTCTATATCGTTTATTGGTCTATTTTTTGCAACGATTATGAAAATTGGTGGTTTTTATCGGAGCAGGAAGGTGAAGAGACGATGATCAGGGAAGACGAGCGGAGAAAAAATCGGCGTCTGCCAATCAGGACGTGGGTTTGTTGTCGAAAAATCGGCACTCCTCAGAATCATACTTTCGGCGGCAATATAATAGATATTAGCCCCGATGGGGTTCTAATGGAAGGTGAGGCGGTCGCGGCAATGTACATAGGGGATATGTGCAGCATAGATATGGACATACCGGATTCAGACAGCGCAGGCCAATTCGCGGGCAAAGTTTCAGCTTACGCCAGAGTCGTAAGGATTGTCGAACTTGAGCCTGAACGCAAATCTTCAAGAAAACACATCGCCCTTCAATTTTGCACCCGGCCACAATTCGAGATTTGAACTTATAGCCACAGAGGCCACCCATTCGACTACGCTCAGGGCAGGCAGAGAACACCGAGAAAAAACTTTTTTGCCTTTGATTTTTCGCATTCTTAAATTACCATTCAGCCTATATGAAAAGATGCTGCGTTATATTTTTTGCCGTTTTAGTTTTTTTCCTCGGCTGTGAGAATTCAAAACATTCAAAGCTGAAAGGCTTGAAAGATGTTACTGTCGGCGAACTGATTGCCAGTCAGCAGATTGAACAGACGAAGGCCAAAACCGTTGTGCTGGATATTTACACTTTTCAGATTGACTCTGCCAGACTGCCGGAAATTCAGAACCTGATATGTCAGACAAAGACGCTACCGATAGCTTATAACACCAAAGATACTTTTTCGTTGAATGGGCTTATAGCCTGTGCTGGGGATAAAAACGACTGGCAGAAAATCAGCGGGCCTATTTTTCAATCCACGCCGCGAATAGCGAAAAGCACCAGCCTTTACTCGGTTGAAGATGTAAGCGATGATGTGGCGATTACGCAAATTTCCGAGCCGGAGAATATTTTGTACTATGCGGGGCAGAACAAAACAGCGGGGATTGGTCTTGACGGTGGACAAATAATGCTGCGGATAAAAACCAGCTCTGTAATCGGTCTGCTGCAGGCTTGCAAAGTCGATATTGTGCCGATTTATAAAGGAATAAAATCGCCGGCCAACCAGAGCGGCGGAGAATTTGTATTTGAATCGGCACAAGCAGTATGCAGGCTTTGGGCTGGGCAGTTTGTTTTAATCGCACCGGCAACGGTGCGAGTGGGGCTGGGAGAAAGCAGAACGCTGGGCGATGTAATCTGCTATCCGCTAAAGCCTCCAAAAACCGTGAATATTTATCTTATAAACTGTAATCAAATAAAAGAGCCGATAGATTTGGGCGGACAGAATGAAAAATAGTGAAAAGTAAAAAATTGAGAGTCGAAGTTCGTTTATGAACAAAAGAAATATAAAAATTGTAATTCAATACGATGGGTCGAATTATTCTGGCTGGCAGAAACAGCCGGGGAAAAGGACTATCGAATCCGAAGTTATTTCAGCAATCGAAAATCTGACCTGCCAGGAGGGCATTAAAGTCAACGGCTCAAGCAGGACTGATGCGGGTGTCAGCGCGATGGGACAGGTAGCGAATTTTAAGATAGATTCGCCCATTCCAACGGAGCGGATGGCAAAGGCAATCAGCAGGCATCTGCCGCCGGAGATTGTTGTAACCGAAGCGGTTGAAGTGCCGAGTAAATTTGACGCGATTTCCGATACGAAAAGCAAAATGTATCGCTATTCCATTTTCACGGGCAAGAGCAGACCGGTTATGCAGGTGAAACACTGCTGGCACAGACCTGCCGGCAGGCTTGATGTCGAGGCGATGGATGCGGCGATAAAGAAACTTATAGGCAAACACGATTTTAAATCGTTTGCGACGGCGTGCGATAAACGCACAAGCTCGGTGAGGACGATTCTGGATTGCTCGGTTCAACAGGACGGTTTGTGGATTTATATTGATGTCGAAGCGGACGGATTTTTGTATAATATGGTTCGCAATATAGTCGGGACGCTTGTCGAAATCGGCAGGGGGCGATGGCAGGTTGACAAGATGGATGAAATTCTGGCGGCGAAGAAACGCACCGCGGCAGGGCCGATTGCGCCGGCGAGCGGGCTTTGTTTGATGTGGATTCGTTATTAGAAGATAGAAGGTAGAATGTAGAAGGTAAAATTTAAAACTATTTATAGGAGAGTTATGGAAAAGGCAAAGAATTTTACGGATTTGATTGTTTGGCAAAAAGCTCATAAGTTTGTTTTATCAGCTTATCAATTAAGTGAGAATTTTCCCAAAAATGAACTTTACGGCCTGACTTCGCAATTAAGAAGGGCTGCTGTTTCAGTTCCTGCCAATATAGCCGAGGGCTTTAAAAAAAGAGGCAAACTGGAAAAAGCCCGTTTTATGAATATTGCTCAAGGTTCTCTTGAGGAATGCCATTATTATCTTATTCTTGTAAAAGACCTTGGATTTGGCGATACTAATATCTTATTAACACAAATTGAAGAAGTTGGGAAAATGTTGACTGGATATATAACTGCTATAAGAAGTGAATTGTAAAATGTATCGAATGTTATCTTCTACCTCCTGCCTTCTACATTCTATCTTCTAATGAGAATTGTTCACATAATAACTCGTTTGATTCTTGGCGGGGCGCAGGAAAATACTCTGATTACCTGCAAGGAGCTTGCTGAACGCGGGCATGAAGTAACTCTGATTACGGGGCCTGCGATCGGGCCCGAAGGGGAACTATTTGAACTGACGAAAAATCAGAAATATAAAACCATCGTTGTCGATTCGCTTCGACGGCAGATAAATCCGCTATACGATATTCCCGCATATAACCAGTTGAAAAAACTGCTGGCGGAAATAAAACCTGATATTGTGCATACCCATTCGGCGAAGGCAGGGATACTTGGAAGATTAGCGGCGTTTAATTTAAAATCTCAAATCTCAAATCTCAAAATAGTGCATGGGGTTCATGGTTTGTCGTTTCATGAGTATCAAAATCCTTTGCTGAGTAAATTTTATATAGCGGCGGAACGAATGGCGGGGAAAAAGACGGATGCGTTTATCTGCGTCGCTGACGCGATGACGAAAAAATCTCTTGCTGCCGGAATAGGCAAACCGAACCAATATACAACCGCCTATTCGGCGATTGAAGAAGATGGGTATTTGAATCCGATACCTGAAAATCAGAAAAATGAGTTTCGCAAAAAATATAATATCCCTGATAACGCGGTCATGCTTGTTTCCATTGCGAGGCTGTTTCATTTAAAGGGTCATAAATATATTATCGAATCAGCCAAAAATCTTGCCGAACGGTTTGAAGACGCAATTTGGCTTTTTGTGGGCGATGGAATTTTGAAAGATGATTTGCAAAAACAAATTGCCGACGCAGGCTTGTCCGATAGATTCAGATTTACAGGTTTGCTGTCTACTTCACAAATGCCGCTTGTGATTCAGGCATCGGATATTTTAGTTCATTGTTCGCTGCGGGAGGGCTTGGCTCGTGTTTTGCCGCAGGCAATGCTTTGCGGAAAGCCGGCGATAAGTTTTGATATTGATGGGGCGAGTGAAGTTGTAAATCCTGATACTGGCAGATTGATTGAGCCGGGCAATGTTGAGCAATTGACGGAAGCCTGTGCCGAATTGATTGCAAACGAAAATTTGCGAATAAAGCTCGGCGAAAACGGCAGGAATTTTGTCCGTGAAAAATTTTCACCAAAAACAATGGTAGATACAATTGAAAAAATTTACGAAAAATTAAACCGCGGATTTCACGGATTGCACTGATTTTAAAAAAGGAGAAAAAATGAGTGAGAGCGAAAAGGAGAAAAATGGTTGTATATAGAAATCGATACTGGATTTCCAATTGCGAGTATTGAAGCTTAATTTGAAACAACGATGGAATTACGCCGATAACAAACATTTTTATTTTTGATTGGAGATTATCTATGAAAAAGAACATTATATGGTTTGTTGTGTGTTTGATGAGCGGTCTGTTCTGTACCTCCTGTTGGCATGAGAAAACAGTTACAGACAGTACGTCCTCAAAATGCCGTCCCACCTCCGCCAACATAACAGACAGGTCAAAATACACGGTGGCCTGCTATTATTTTCCCAATTGGGGCCCAAAAGGTGAATCCGAATGGGGCGTTCTTCAGGCAGCCAAGCCTAAATTTGAAGGCCATATACAGCCGAAAGTTCCGCTTTGGGGCTATCAGAATGAACAAGACCCTGCTGTTATGGCGCAGAAAATAGATGCCGCTGCTGACTCTGGAATTGACAGTTTTATTTTTGACTGGTACTGGTATGATACGGGTTCAAAGTTCGGCAAGGCTTTGGAGAATGGATTCCTAAAAGCTCCCAACAATAATCGGATAAAATTTGCAGTAATGTGGTGCAATCATGATGATGGACCAAACCACCCTGGCGCGGTAGCACGGGCTACGTTTGAGACAATAACCGATTATGTGATTAAAAATTATTTTACTCATCCATCCTATTGGAAAATTGATGGTTGTCCGTACTTTTCGATTTATCAGTTCTTTTCTCTTGTTGAGACTTTTGGCGGCAGTATACCGGAAACAACAGCAGCATTAGAGAGATTTAGGCAGAAGACCAAGGCAGCGGGTTTTCCCGACCTGCATCTGAATGTGGTTTGCTGGGGAGTCAGACCTGAAGGGTTATTGACCCGGAATCCAGGCCTGCAAGTTGACAGTTTGACTTCCTATGTTTGGGTACATCATATTAGCGTACCAGATTTTCCCGCCACCCAATATCAGATACTTGCCGATGCTTATTTCCAAACTTTGTATAATGGGGGAGCTGGCAATGGACTACAACAACCGGCTATTAACTTTAGTGTACCATATCATCCCAACGTAACGATGGGCTGGGATCCCAGTCCCCGCTGTGATCAATCGGCGCCTTGGACACAGGATAAGCCGTACCCTTATGGCGCGGTACTCGTAGGCAATACGCCGCAGGCCTTCAAAAACGCTCTGTTACAAGCGGTAAAATTTGTTGATGCAAGTCCTCATAAGCAAAAGATAATTACAATAGATGCATGGAACGAATGGACTGAAGGCAGTTATCTTGAGCCAGACACTGTTAATGGGATGAAATATCTACAAGCCATTAAAGAGGTGTTTCGACGATGACGACCGTAGCGTACACGCAATGATAACAGAGTTTTCTCGGTTTTGTGAGTACAAACAAATGCAATCGGCGATGTGAATGATTTTGCCGATGAGAATAAACTGGTGGCGTATTTTGGAATTGTGCCGAGAGTGTCCGATTCGAATGAAACGGATATATTAGACGTTGAAGAATGGCTGGATATTTAAAGATTTCCCAAAATTTGTAATCGCAAATACTTAACGTAAAAATAATAAAAATTGAAGTAGACGGTTAACATGGGAGAAGTTATGAAAAGTTTTAGAAAAGAATTATATTTTCAGACTACGCGCAGGCGGGAGTTTATCAATATCACATCGGAAGTTGAAAGCTGTCTGCGTGAAAGCGGAATAAAGGAAGGTCTTTGCCTTGTCAACGCAATGCATATAACGGCAAGTGTGTTTATAAATGATAACGAATCAGGTCTGCATCAGGATTTTGAAAACTGGCTGGAAAAGCTTGCGCCGGAAAAGCCATATTCGCAATACAATCACAATGGAGCCGAAGACAACGGCGACGCTCATCTGAAAAGAACGATTATGGGCAGGGAAGTTGTGGTTGCGGTAACGGCGGGCAGATTGGATTTTGGCCCGTGGGAGCAGATATTCTACGGCGAATTCGACGGCAAACGCAAAAAACGAGTTTTAGTCAAAATCATCGGCGCATAAAAAAACCCGGCTCGCTGCCACAGCAGGCCGGGTTAAATGATGGGTTCGACCCTCATTTATTTAATTAACTAAACTCCTTGGGAAGGCGCAACATCCTCTTTCGTATCGCCGGTACTTGCTGAGCCTGCTGGTGCAGGTGCAGGTTCGCCGGCGGGTTTATCCTCATTGCCCAGACCTTCAAATCTGAGGTTGTCTTCGTCCTGAACGGCTATCTTGATAATATCCTTACCCTTGAATTTGCCGCGAAGGATATTTTCGCTGAGCGGGTCTTCGATATATCGTTCAATCGCGCGACGCAGCGGACGAGCGCCGAACTCAGGATTGTACCCCTTGTCGATGAGGAACTCTTTTGCGGCATCGGCAACTTCGAGTTTGTAGCCCTGCTTTGTCAAACGCTTAAATACCTTATTTAATTCGTATTCCACAATAGATGTCAGGTCGTGTCTTGTCAGAGAATGGAAGACGATAACGTCATCAAGACGGTTTAAGAATTCCGGTCTGAAGTGTCTTTCAACTTCTTTCTGGAGCATTTCCTTCATTTTTTCGTAGTTTGCTTCAGCGGTCTTTTTGCCGAAGCCGAAGCCTGCCTGGTTCTTAATCAGGTCAGCGCCGATGTTGCTTGTCATAATCAGAATGACGTTCTTGAAATCAACGTGTCTGCCGAAGCTGTCGGTCAGTCTGCCCTCTTCCATTATCTGGAGCAGCATATTATAAACGTCTGAATGTGCCTTTTCGATTTCGTCAAGCAGCAGCACTGCGTAAGGTCTTCTGCGGATTCGCTCGGTGAGCTGGCCGCCTTCTTCGTAGCCGACGTATCCCGGAGGAGCTCCGACAAGTCTGCTTACGTTGTGCTTTTCCATATATTCGCTCATATCGATTTGGATGAGAGCGTCTTCGTCGCCGAACATAAATTCAGCAAGCGCGCGAGCGAGCAAAGTTTTGCCGACACCGCTTGGACCGATGAATATGAAAGAACCCATCGGACGATTCGGGTCTTTCAGGCCGCTCCTGCTCCTGCGAACAGCTTTTGAAACCGCGGTAACGGCCTCTTCCTGACTAACGACTTTCTTATGCAGTTCGCCTTCAAGCTCAATGAGTCTTTCGGCTTCGTGCTTTTCAAGTCTTGTGAGCGGAACGCCGGTCATTTTGCTGACGACTTCCGCGATAATTTCATTATCAACAACGCCGGCGGACTCTTTATTTTGTTCATACCATTTACGCTGCGACTCGGCCTTTTCGTCGAGCAGCTTTTGGCTCTCGTCGCGGAGCGATGCAGCGCGTTCATAATCGGCGCTTTTCACGGCTTCATCTTTTTCTATCTGAAGTTTTTCTATCTTGCGTTCAATCTCGGCCAAATCAGGCGGCGTTGTCATATTCTTCAATCGAACACAGGCGCCTGCCTCGTCAATTACGTCAATAGCTTTATCAGGCAGACATCTGCCAGTGATATATCTGCTGGAAAGTTCGACGGCCTGGAACAGG
>Ga0172379_10002656_pt1 | contig 30954 bp, 27 predicted proteins | sample GrowelOW334metaG_FD_119756 | JGI IMG/M metagenome (GOLD analysis project Ga0172379, IMG submission 119756) | Groundwater microbial communities from an aquifer near a municipal landfill in Southern Ontario, Canada - Groundwater well OW334 metaG | ecosystem: Environmental > Aquatic > Deep...
CGTCTTACGATATGCCTTTCAATACGGAAAAATGCAGCGAAACACCGAGAGCCGGAGTAACCGCGGACGTAACCTATCGCGTTGCCTTCCTAAATGGCGAAGTGCGCGAACAGCATTTTCACAGCGTTTACGAACCGTGGCAAAAGATCTGTCTTATCGGCACAAAAAAATAAGGAAAAATACTTGCAATTTTCGGTATATATGGTTTGATTGACGAATGCTGCCCTATCTTCTCTTTTCACTTTATTCAGCCAATTTCTCGATTACCCCGCCCTCTGACACCCCAAAGGTTTTTCAGAGTGTTCAAAATATCCCTGCCGTTCCACAGGTGCCCCTGTATTCACAGTTTAAGGACATATCATCTCCGGAGTGGCGGAAAGTCGGCTGCGGTGTGACGAGCCTTGCCATGGTTATCGATTTCTATGAACCAAATACCGTGACCGTAAACACTTTGCTCAGACAGGGAATAAATGACGGCGCATATATCTCCGGTGCCGGGTGGTCGCATCAAGGATTGGTTCGCTTGGCTCAAAAATACGAATTGACCGGCAAAACATATGATTTTTCCGCATCGAGCAACAAAACTGCTTTTGCCGTGTTCAAGAATCTTTTAAAAGACGGGCCGATCATCGTTTCGGTACACTACAAATTGGACCCTGAAAATCCAATCCCGCACCTTGTGGTCATAAATGGCATTGATAGCAATACGGTCTATTATAACGATCCCGCAGAAAATGTGGCGGGAAAAGAAATTTCTATCACGGAATTTCTCAAAGCTTGGAAAAAAAGATTTATTGTCATCAGACCCCCGGAAGAAAACAACCGCATGATGGCAGTCAAAAACTAATTTGCATCTCTCTGTACAAAAAAGAGAGTATTCACAAAAAATTAATATTCTTTTAGTATCCAGCCTAAGACGCGATAGCCGGTGAATTTGCCGCCATCGTCAAATTTGGGGGTAAAATAGACTTCGTTGTGTATGGGCTTTCCAGAGGCATCTCTTCCCGGATCATGCGCTACTCGATACGGTTGCGCATCTTTCGAAAAATGCTCAAAATTTCTCTTAGCTTCTTCTCTTGTTTTTTCCGGCACAAAATCCAAATAACTTTTGCCGATCGTGCGCTCCTGAGAAAATCCGAAAAGTTTTTCAACTGATGGGCTTACATATTCCACAATGCCGTTTTTGTCCAGACAAAAGAAAAAATCGCAAGCGTTCTCTATAAACTCCGGCGCGTCTGCGTCTTTGTCGTTGCTTGCGGAATTTTTTACTTCCGCCGCCAGCAATATGTGTTTTTCTTTATTGGTAGGCTGATAGAGCTTTAAAAATACCGCGATGGGAATTTTCTTTCCATCCTTGGATTGATGAAATGTATCCAACTGGAAATATCCATTCTCGCTTAATACTGATTCAGGTCCAAAAAATTTTTGACCGACTTCTTTCGGCAGCGTCGGGTTAATCTCAGCAAAATGTTTGCCGATTAGTTCATCCCCATTGTAACCCAAGATACTGCATGCTGAATCGCTGACATTGGTAACTACCCCATGGTTATTGATAATCATGAGATAATGAGTACCATCGTCCGCCAGTTTAATGTGCCCTATTTTGTTTATTTCTCCGCATTTTTTGCACTTGATCTCTACGGCAGCGTCAAAGAAGATACCCTTCAATAATAATTTTCCGCATTTGCACCGATGCTCATTTAAAAATGATGTATTCATTGCCTTATAGTATAGTCGCGCACCATAGATATAAATTAACCGTGACCATAGTGAAAGTATATCAAAGGAAAAATTATTTTTCTGCAAATGTCACTGTTAATAACTTTTAGGACTTCAGATAGCAAAAATTAATGCTTACCCCTAACGTCAGCGAGCGAGAAAAAAACTTACCAACCTTTGCTCAAAGTGGTATTATGAGATAGCATAAATACATATATGATAGAAGCAAAAAATCTTGTTAAAAAATTTGGGGACTTCACGGCGGTAGATGATATCTCCTTTAATGTGGAAAAGGGCGAAGTCTTTGCATTCCTCGGACCGAATGGTGCGGGAAAATCAACAACCATAAAAATGCTCACGACATTGCTGGAACCGACGAGCGGAACGATACGAATAAATGGAAACGATCCGGTGTCTGAACCCGACAAAGCGCGGCGATCATTCGGGATCGTATTCCAAGATCCGAGTTTGGATGACGAACTCACGGCGTATGAAAATATGGAATTTCACGGCGTGCTCTATGATGTACCCGACCAGCTTCGCAAAGAGCGCATTGAACAGCTTCTCAAATTCGTTGAACTTTGGGATCGGAAAAATAATCTCGTAAAAGAATTTTCCGGCGGAATGAAACGGCGCCTCGAGATCGCTCGCGGACTTTTGCACCACCCAAAGATCATGTTCCTGGACGAACCGACCCTCGGTCTTGATCCGCAGACACGAAATCACATGTGGGCGTATCTTACCGATTTGAACAAAAGCGAAGGCACGACCATTTTTTTTACCACTCATTATATGGAAGAAGCGGCCAAAATCGCCCGACGAATCGCCATCATTGATCACGGAAAGATCGTCGCGATCGGCACTTCAGAAAAACTCATGATCGATACGGGAACCAAAACACTTGAAGAGGCTTTTCTCGCACTCACCGGAAAAACGATCCGCGAAGAGGGGGCCGGATCAGGAGACCAGATGCGAATGCGTCATCGAGCGTGGCGCAGATAATTTTTTAAAAACATGAAAAAAATATATATTCTTTGGCTGCGACAAATTAAACGATACCTGCGTTCGAAATCCCGCATTGTGGGATCACTCGCACAGCCGCTTCTTTTTCTTCTCGCGCTCGGATACGGTTTCGGTTCGGTCTACCAAAAAGCAGGCGAAGGAAATTATCTTAATTTTCTCGCACCGGGGATTATCGGCATGAGCATTATTTTTACCGCCGTGTTTTCCGGCATTGAGGTCATTTGGGATCGGCAATTCGGATTTCTTAAAGAAACACTCGTGGCGCCTATGCCGCGTTCCAGTATCATGATCGGCCGAACGCTGGGCGGAGCAACCGTCGCGGTGTTTCAGGGGATTATCGTCATGCTCATCTCGCTACTCTTCGGATTTCATCCGACCAATCTTTTTGGAATCCTTCCGGCAATATTGATCATGTTCCTGATCGCCCTTCTTTTCACATCAATCGGCACTATGATCGCATCGCTTCTTGATGATATGCAAGGATTCCAACTCATCATGAATTTTCTCATTATGCCGATGTTCTTCCTCTCGGGTGCACTTTTCCCGCTCCAAGATGCACCTGCGACACTCTCGATAATCGCACGCCTCAATCCGCTTTCCTATGGAATCGACGCTCTGCGCGACCTCCTTATCAACACGAGCAGTTACGGACTCAGCGTTGATATCATGGCACTCTCCGGCACGACGCTCCTCTTTCTCTGGCTCGGCACGCATTTCTTCAAAAAGATACAAATTTAAAACTTATTTTTCTATGCGCCCCGACATACATCGGGGCGTTTTTTGCGATGAAGTTATTAACAGCGAGCGGACAAGAAAATTTTATGGCTCTTGCTATAATAAAATCAGTTTTATTGAGAAACCGAGAGTAAATATTTCTAATTATTACATCAATTAAATTATATGTTTAACAATATATCTCCTATCGATTTTGATACCATTGCATTGGGCGATCATCTTTGCTCTATATACCAAAACAAAGAACAGCAATTCGTTCCTGTCGTCCCTTTTATGAAGGCCGGGTTGGATCACCATCAAAAATGTTTTTATATTGCGGATGAATGCTCAAGCGGAGAGGTCGTGGCGGAACTGAAAAAAGGAGGGATCGAGATCGAAAAATTTATCGCATCGGGACAATTTGTCATACTTACCAAAAAAGAGACGTACCTCAGGAGCGGAGCCTTTGATCCCGATAAAATGATAGAGTTCCTCAAAGAAACGGAAAAAGACGCACTGAAAGACGGTTATACCGGTATGAGAGCCACTGGAGAAATGACGTGGATGCTGGAAAACATCTCGGACAACAGCAAACTACTTGAATATGAGGCGAGATTGAATGATTTTTTGCCAGCCAGCAGATCCGCATACATTTGCCAGTACAATGAGAACAAATTCAAACCGGAAGTTTTGACGGCCATTATTCATACACATCCTCTTCTCATAATTTATGGGAAACTGTATAGAAACTTGTACTTTTATTTCCCGGCCCAATATACGAAACGGGATACCATTTCCCCGCTGGTCAATCTCTACAAACGCATGCTGAATGATATCATCAAAAGCGATTGAACAAATAAAATTGTTATGAACGATCCGCCGAGAAGGCGGATCGTTTTATGTATCCGCTCTTTTTGAAATCCAAGTTATTAACAGGGGGTATGCGAGAAAAACAATTTTTCCTTTGATATAATTTTCATATGGCAGAGGTCATCATTTTGGGTTCATCAGCGGCAACACCTTTTCCGCGCACGCTTTCTAACCAATGGAGCGACTATTCCAATATTGAACATTACACGGAAAATTTTCCGCTTCACCATGATCCGATCTGCAAAAACGCAAAGCGCGGCGGAAAAGACAAGCGCACTCGATCTGCAATCGCGATTCGCACAGAGAAAGGCGCTGTGCTTTTTGATGCCGGACCCGATATTTATTATCAAATGGAGAAGTATGGCATAAAGCCGACCGCAGTTTTTATCAACCACGAACATCGGGATGCCGCCGAAAACGCCGAGAATTTAAAACGGATCGGTGTAAAAATATATAGCGAAAAAGATGGCACCGTTTCTCCGGAAATGACGATTGCTGAATCGGGTATCGAAGTGACCGCTTTTCGCGTTGAACACGCCGTCAATGCAAAAACGATCGGTTTTCTGGCAAAGTACGGAGAAACAACCGTGCTCATCGCTATGGACTTCGCTTCCCTATCCGGGCTTAAAAAATATTTTACACAAGCGGACATTCTGTTCGTTGACGGATCAACCCTGCACCAAGACCTTGCCACACACATTTCCATTAATCGCCAGCTTGCTTATTATCGAGAGAATCTCAGACCCAATGAAACGCGCGCTTTCCCTCGCGTAATCTTTACTCATATCGGACATGACACGCTTCCGCATTCTGAACTTGATGCCTACGTCAAACGCGGTTATCCTGAAGCCGAGGTGGCATACGATGGCATGAAGATACGCTTACGCTCCTGATATACGTAAAAAATCAAGACATAATTCATATGCATATCGAAATCGATGAGCGTATTATTACGATAAGTATTAAATCACTCTATGGCGCCTATTTTAAAAAAGGAAGTAACGATATCGGGTAGCGGTTTTTCCCTGGCGGGAATACTGTCCGTACCGGAAAATTCCATCGGCATCGTTGTTTTTGCTCACGGTTCCGGAAGCGGAAGAATGAGCCCGCGCAACCGGTATGTCGCCGAGGAACTCAATAAAAATAACTGCGCCACGCTTTTAGCGGATCTTCTGACTGAAGAAGAGGATAAGGCATATGAAACCCGATTTGATATCGCTCTTCTCATGAAACGTCTTCTCCTTATTATCGATTGGCTCAAAAAACAGGAAGAAACAAAGACCCTGCCGCTTGGAATTTTCGGCGCAAGCACGGGTGCAGCCGCCGCACTCGACGCTGCTTCGCTTCTCGGTTCTGACATAAGCGCTGTCGTTTCGCGCGGAGGACGTCCCGATCTGTCACGGGAATATTTTTCAAATATTGTTTCTCCGGTATTGCTTATCGTCGGAAGCAACGATCGTGACGTCCTCATGCTCAATAAAAAAACATTGCCACTCGTGAAAAATTCAATCGCAAAGGAACTAAAAATCATACGCGGAGCAACACACCTGTTTGAGGAATCAGGAGCGCTTGAGACGGTAGCAAAAGAAGCTGCGCGATGGTTCCAAACCCACTTTAATTCCGAGTGCTGACCGATTCTTTTTTCGGCATACACTGCCATTGACTGCCGTATGAATATGCGGTAGTTTAATGAGAGATAGCTAACAACTGGTACGTTGAAAATTACCTCAACAAGCCACTTTTTTCGCACCATCACCATCAAACAAGGAGAGGTTGCAATGAAACGCAAACTGAAAAAAGTATTCGTTTTGGACACCAATGTCTATATACATGATCCGAACGCGTTTTTTAATTTTGAAGAAAACGATATTCATGTTCCCATGGGAGTCATGCGCGAGCTGGATAAACTGAAAAACCAAAAAGTAAATATCAGACCGGAAAGCGCTAAAAATGCCCGGATAATAGCTCGTTATTTTGATGAACTTATCCGCGGAGCCGATCCGGAAGATGTGAAAAAAGGATTTCCTATTTCCGGTGTTCATAGCCACTACGGAAAAGAAGGGCCGATAGAAAAAACCGGCAAAGTTTTCTTTGAAACGATCCCCGCGAGTGCGCTCGTCTCCACGAATTATATGGACGGGGTCATTATCAATTATGTGAGCGAACTTCAAAAAACGCTCGCGGAAAAAGCACAGGTTATTTTTGTTACTCAGGACCTAAACGCCCGCATCACGGCGCTTATGTGCGGAATACAAACGCAGGAATACATAAGCGGCAAAGCGCTGGATGATATTGATCTTCTGTATAGCGGAATGTTTGAACTGCCAACGGATTTCTGGAAAACGACGCAAGTAATAACTTCGAGCGAAGAAAATGGATTTGCGTATCGCCGAGTAAATACTCCTCTTGCAAAATTATGGTTTCCAAATCAATTTTTGTATCTCCTAAACGAGGATGGAACCATTGAAGAGTATATTGTTCAAAACATTGTCGGAGACAACGCCACCATACGAACCATTATTGATTATAGAAAATTCAAAAATGGCGTTTGGGGTATCTACCCGCTCAACAAAGAACAAAACTTCGCGCTCAATGCACTTATGGATCCCGGGATAGACTTTGTTTCTCTTGCCGGAATGGCTGGTTCAGGAAAAACGCTTCTCGCCCTTGCCTCGGCACTTCAACAAGTTGTGGAAATGCCAAAACTTTATAGCGAGATACTCATTACCAAAGAGTCAATGCCGATGGGAGAGGACATTGGTTTTCTTCCGGGAAATGAAGAACAAAAAATGGCACCATGGATGATGGCGTTTACCGACAACCTTGACTTTTTAACCTCAGGTATGGGCGAAGGTATTGTCAAAATGTCAGCAACAGATCTCATGAAGCGATACATCAAAATGCGATCTCTCGGATTATGGAAAGGCAGAACGCTACATAAAAAGTTTGTCATTATTGATGAAACCCAAGACCTGACTCAAAAGCAGATGCAAGGACTTATTCCCCGCGCAGGAATTAAAACCAAAGTTGTTTGTTTGGGGAACGTCAAACAAATTACCACTCCGTATCTTACCGGTGAAGCCTCAGGACTAACCCACGTGGTAGAAGTCTTTAAATCATGGGAACAAAGTGCCCATGTAACGCTCGCTAAGGGAGAAAGAAGTCCGCTTGCGGAATTCGCGGCTAATAATTTATAGTTCTTTTTAAAGAGTCTCGCCCCGACTTAGATCGGGGCGATTTTTTATGTCACGGGGGTTGACATCTTGGCAAGAATGTAATAGAGTGGTTGCTGGACGCTTTCGTTCAAAAAACAATATTGTGTCACTTTTGACAAATGAGGAGCAATACATGACTGAAACCCAACACCCCGGACAAGAAAATATCGTTAAGATCACTACCACGGTTGATATTAACGGACACCTTCTCGTGGCCGGCCAAACCTATCTGTATAAAGATAAACCTATTCGCATCCTACGGGAATCGTATGGTGCCGGGAATCCGAGACTTCCCTATTACACTATTTTTTATACGGATGATACTCCGGAAGAACAGTCTCTCGTTATCGATGCACGGTATCCTGGGGGTATGTATGGAGGCGTTATTTATCGAGCTTTGTTCACTCCGGTGTAACAAACAAAACCAAAAGCCACTCGCGAAAGCGGGTGGCTCTTTTATACATAGGGCGGCCCTATGTATTTATTCAACCGATATCGAACCTTTCATGGATGGATGAATGGAACAGTAATAATCAAACTTCCCCGCTTCTTTGAACGTAAAGCTGTAGGTTGCCCCATTCGACAAAACCTCGCTCGCAAAACCGCTTCCGACCAATTGGTGCGGCGCCGAATCGTTGTTTGTCCACGTTATCGTATCGCCTTTTTTGACTGTCATTCCGGCGGGATCAAACGCAAAATTTTTGATAGCAACCTGATAGGTTTTCGAAGCGACAGTTTCCAGCTGAACATTCGCAATCGGCTGGCTATTTGCCGGAATATTTTGAACCGACTTTTGCTGCATCGACATAAATACCGTAAAAACCAATAAAGCGACGACAACAACCGAAAAAATAATAACCACTTTTTTGTTCATACGAGTATGTTTTTTATAAATAAAGTAATAAACCTAAAACCAAATGAATAAAAACAATGCACGTCAAAACCGCCGCATTGATCTTGTGGGCATTGAAATAATCCGGATGTCCGTGAACGAGTCCGTAACCCAAATATATCTGCAAAGAAAAATCGGCAAGGGCTGTGAGGCCAAGCCAAAACACCAGCGGCTTTCCAAGAAAAATAAAAAACATGTTGCTCGTATTATAGCATTTTTTTACTTTGCAAATAAGAACCGTGGTGTGAATTGCGAAGGATTTTTTATTCCTTCATTGCAAAAGGGTTAAAATTCGTATCGTAATCGTAATAATCCTCGGATTCTTACGGAATTAACCGTTTTTCTCTTTTTTCAGATGAGCGATCTCTTCTTTCAATTCTATCATTTTTAATTCGCGTCCGACCATAATATCATTTAATTTTGACAATTCGTCGATGCGAGCGTTGAGATCCTCCGTTTTTTCGGCTATTCCCTTTTCAAGATCTTTCGTATAGTTAACCATTTTCGCTTCAATAGCTCGTTTAAGAGTGACATCCTCAATGGCGAGAATGATATGCTTGGTAGAATCCAGTTGCTGGGCATTCAGTACCATTATTTTCAGTCCAATCTTGGGAAATTCGTGGGAAACTTCAAAATCGCTGAAAGCCGATGCTTTGGGTAAAACATCTTCCAGCATATTTTTAAGTTCGAGGATATTCCACTGTCCGTTCCCGAGTTCATACACAAGTCTGTTTTCGGTTTCTGTTTTTTCGACCTGAAAAGTTTTATAAAAAGCTTCGTTCGCACCGACCACTTTGAGAGTTTGGTCAAGTATTAAAAAAGGTTCTCTTGCCACCTGTGAAAAAGTTTTGAGATAATACAAGGCGATCTCAGCGCCGGTTTTATTTTCTACATCCATACAATTATTATTCTATGCTGTTAATACTTCCATTGTATCAACGCTTTTTAAAAAATAAATAGCGATCGATGTGAATATCTTTATCGCAGTTCTCCACACAAAATGCGTGTCATTTGACATAATTGTACGGTATTATAGAGACAGCGAAACAAACATGCGTTTTCCATTATGAAAATACGAACTCGACTTATCATCACCTATCTTTTGGTCGCACTTCTTCCTCTTTTTTTCGTGTCATGGATATCCTACACGCATGCAAAAGATGCGCTGATAGCAGAGAGGCTGCTCGCCCTTGAATCAACCACCGAACTCAAAATTACCGCCATAAACGAATATTTTTCAAATTTTTCCAAAGAGATAACGGTCACAAAAGAACGCTCGATCGTAAGAGAATATCTATCGGCTATTGCGCTCCTCGAAAACAAGCCGAACGACACGGAATACAAGCGCCTCCGAGAAGAGATGGATGCGCAAGTAAATACGCTCCTTCTGACACAAACAGATATGGAAGCTTTGTTTTTTGTAAGCCCTGATGGCATTATTGCTTACTCTTCAAAAAAAGATTTTGAACAAAAAACAATAGGCGCGGTGTTTCCCGTTTTGGGAGACATGGCTTTCCAAAACGGAAAAAGCGGCATCTTTCTCTCTGATATTTTTTATGACCAGGCAAACAATGCCCGAGATTTTATCGAAAGCGCTCCCCTGTATAACCTTTCCGGAAATTTTGTCGGGGTGATCATATTCCAAGTGAAAACCGAAAGGTTGTTTGCCCTCATCCAAAATGCGACAGGAATGGGAAAAACCGGCGAAACGTATGTGGTACAGCAGGTGTCCAATTCCACCAACGGAGATAATTTGCGTCCTTACGATCCAAAAGGCGATTCTATTTTGTTTATAAATACTTCTCGTTCCACTCCAAAAGTAGCCTTCAATCGAGTGGTGCGTTTTGGTGATTTCGGAGAATTGCCGGTGCAGGAAGCCGTACAAGGAAAAGAAGGCGCGGGAATAAGTACGGATTATCGCGGAAAAGAAGTGCTCGCCGTTTGGAGATATTTGCCGGCGTATAAATGGGGATTCGTAACAAAGATAGATATGTCCGAAGTACTTTCTCCCGTATATGCTTTGGCGAGTACTGTGGCTCTTTTTAGTTTTGCTATCATCCTTATCGTTCTTTTTTTCGCTCTGATCTTTGCCAATACCATTTCGTCGCCGCTTCACAAATTAGAGGAGAGCATAAAAAAAATTAAACGCGGCAATTTGAATGTTAAGGTGTCTTTATCGAGATCGGATGAGATCGGCGATCTGTCTCGTTCGTTCAGCGAAATGGTGGAAATTACGAAACAAACCCAGTCCGACATAAAAAAACAGGTTGATGACAAAACAGCGGAACTGTCCGAAAAAAATAAAGACCTTGATGAACAAAAAAACGCTATTCTGAGCGTTCTCAGTGATGTTGAGAAAGAAAAAGACAAATCAGAATCCCTCGCAAAAGAATCGAAAAAATTCCAGTTGGCGGTAGACAACGCTTCCGAAATGGTGGTTATTACTGATCCCGAAGGCGTGATTATTTACGGCAACAAAGCAGTAAAAAAGATCACCGGTTACTCATCCGAAGAAGCAATCGGGAAAAAGGCCGCGAAATTGTGGAGCATGCCGATGCCGAAAGAATACTACGCGAAAATGTGGCACGTGATAAAAACAGAGAAGCAGACTTTTCATGGACAATTACAAAATCACAGAAAGACTGGGGAAATATATGAGGCGGATATTTCGATATCTCCGGTACTGGATAACCATAACAATATTCTCTTTTTTGTTGGCATTGAACGCGATATCACCAAAGAAAAAGAAATAGATCGCGCAAAAACGGAATTCGTTTCTTTGGCGTCTCATCAGCTCCGGACTCCCCTTTCTTCCATAAATTGGTATACAGAGATGTTGCTCAGCGGAGAGGTCGGAGAACTCAACGAAAACCAGAATAGATATCTTAAAGAAATATATGCGAGTAGTTTGCGCATGGTTGACCTCGTGGGCACTCTCTTAAACGTGTCGAGGCTTGAACTCGGAACGTTTACCATAGAACCCTCACTGATCGATGTGCATCTGCTGGCACAAGAGGTACTCAGTGAAATGAAGCCGGGAATTGCGGAAAAGAAAATTTCCGTGAAGGAAGATTATCGTGGGAATATTCCCCAATTTCAGGCCGACCAACGATTACTGCGCATAGTATTTCAAAACCTGCTCTCAAACGCCATAAAATACAGCAATGAAGGCAGAAACGTGAGTTTTTCCATCGAAGTGTTGCCGGCGGGCGCAAGTCTCGATGGAAGAAAACTCCCAGAAGAGAGCCTAGCGATAACGGTATCTGATTCCGGCATTGGAATACCGGCATCACAGCAAGATAAAATTTTTTCAAAGCTCTTCCGTGCTGATAATGCCTCCGCATCGAGAACGGAGGGTACTGGCCTTGGTCTTTATATCGTTAAAGCCATCGTGGAACAGTCGGGTGGACAAATATGGTTTATTTCGGAAGAAAATAAAGGCACGACTTTTTACGTGGATTTCCCCATAACGGGAATGAAGAAAAAGGCGGGAGACAAGAAGCTGACATAAGAAAAAAAGTAATTTTTTACTTTTTACTTTTTACTTTTTACTTTTTACTTTTTACTTTTTACTTTTTTTCTTTATTTCATCCCTAATAATTCTTCCACCTTTTTAGTTACATCGGCAAGTTTCCAATCGGCTTTTACCAGATAACATTCGGGGCCGAGTTTGGCGAGGTGTTCCATTTTCTTTTCGTCGTCGAAGGTAATGTTGGTAAGAATGATTACGGGAACCTGCTTTCCCCAATCGCTGTCTTCCCGCAGTTTTTGAAGCATCGTAATGCCATCCATCTTTGGCATAATTATATCAAGTAATACAAGGTCGGGATGGTGTTTGATCGCGAATGCCAGTCCCTCTTCTCCATTAACCGCCATCTCCACATCGAAGCCTTCGCGGGTGAATTTTTCGGCCATTACTTTGCGCGCCGAGGGTTCATCTTCGACAATAAGAAGTTTCTTTTTTGCTGAATTTTCCATAGATGGTTTTATTAAAAAGATAATTGCTAAATTTTTTAAATTTTGAAATCATTTTGCCAAAAGCTCTGCCGTTCCCTCTTTTTTTGTCATTCCCGAAAGCGGGACCGTAACAAAGAACGACGTCCCGACGCGTTCTTCTTTTCCTTTTGAAGAAATTTTTGTTGTTATCGGCGACACAAAACGAATGGTACCTTTCCATCCTTCCACGATGGATTTCGTCATATAAAGACCGATGCCGGTCCCATCCGTATCTATTTCTTTCGCATTATCAGCACGGAAAAGTTTTGAAAACATTTTCGGCTGGGCCTCTTTGGGAATGCCAATGCCGTTATCGGAAACCTCGATGATCATGTCGTGGTTGTTTTTTATAACGGAAACGGATATCTTTCCTCCGGTCGGAGTATAACTTAGAGAGTTTGTCAGCAGATTATCCATGACGATACCGAGCAATTTTTGATCGACATTAACAAGAGGCAAGTCTTCTCCTATTTTTTTCTCAACCGAGATTCCCTTTTTCTCAAGAAGCGGTCGGATTGATGCAAGAGAAGCATCAATAAGTTTTTCCATGTCGGTAATTCGAGGTTCGATAATAAACGTCCCCATCTCAATTCGAGATATGTTCAATAGCATCGAGACCATAGCGCCCATTCTTTGGTTTGAACGGTTTACTTCTTCCAAATACTCGCGTTGTTTATCGTTAACTTCGCCAACTTCGCCGGATAAAAGCATTTCGATGAACCATGCGACCGTGGAGATCGGTGTGCGCAATTGATGCGATGCGAGCGACACAAATTCGCTTTTGGCGCGATCTATCTCCCTCTCGGCGCTGGCATCGCTAAAGACCACCACACATCCCAGTATTTTTCCGCTCGCATCTTGGAGCGGCGAAATACTATCAGAAACGGGAACTTTCACTCCGTCCTTCCTCTTGAGTACTGCTGGCAATCCGAGTTTTTTACTCACTCCCGTACGGATCGTTTCTTTAATAAGCTCGCTTGGCGTTTCATTTTTCTCATCCGCATAAAAATGAATGACATCACAACATTTTTTTCCAACCACATCGGATGAATCAAGGCCGGATATCTTCTCAGCGGTAGGATTGAACAAAGTAACCACTCCGTCGCTGTTTATCACAATAACGCCGTCGCCGATACTGGTTATTATCGTTTCGATCTGCGTCTTAGAGTCGGCGAGCTTTTGCTTTTCCAGTGAAAAATCTTCCGCAAGCGAAGCCATCGCTTTGCGCGTATGTTCCAAATGAATGTTCCTCTCTTTCAGTGTATTGATCATTTCATCCATGACCGATAAAAGATAGCGGAATTCGCCGGACCCCTGCGGTGGCATATCAAGCGATATTTTTTGAACGGTCGGAATGATCTCTGAAATTTTTGCTCTCGTTGTTTCGGCGAAATTGCGCAATATCTCCTCTTCCTTTTTTTGCTCGGAAATGTCTCGAACTATCGCTAAAAGCGAGGCCTTCGGCTCAGTGCCCACTCGTATGAGAAAGACGGTAGCAAAAAATTCTTCTCCCGTGTGTTTCTTGTGCGTCCACTCAAAAAAATTGCTTCCTTCATTCACTGCCTTTTCTATCATTTCTTTCGCTTTAACACTGGACAATTGCCCGTCAGGCTGATATTCGGGCGAAAGTTCCCATGGTGCCAAAAGGTTAAATTCTTCTTCGTTCTTGACTCCGAACATTTTGACAGTGGCTGGGTTTCCAGCGATAAATTTCCAGCTCGGGGGAGCCAAGCGCATTATGGCATCGCCGGAATTTTTGTAAAAAGCTTCAATCTCTTCGTCTTTTTCTTTCAATTCTTGCTGCGCCGCTTTTAATTCTTCCGCACCTGATATTATGACAAGAATGCAATCCAGTCCGTCAAACTTCATCATTCTGGCATTCAGACAGGATTCGTAAACGCTTCCATCTTTATGTTTAAAATGAGTGCGAAAGTTTATAGCCTTCCCTTCTTTTTTCAGTATCTTAAGCAATTCCTCTCTTTCCGCAGGATTGGCGTAGATATCATTTATGTTGATGTCGATCTTTTCTTTTCCGGAATATCCCATATGCTGCCACATGGCAAGATTGGCGTAGATCAATTTGCCATCGCGGGATGCTATTCCGATGGGGTATGGAAAAGATTCAAAAATTGCGGCGGCATTTTTTCCGCTCCGAATAAACGGTTCGACTTTTTTCGAGGTTTTTTCTTTTTTTTCCGGTAAAGCCATATTTTTTGTGAATAAACCTTTATGTCTTCAAAAAGGTATTTTTGTTATGATTGCTTTGTTTCACTTCCGAAAGCTTTTCTTTCAGATCTTTCATTTCTTCTTTTAATTCGGTTATCTTTATTTCCCTGCCTATCATGAGTTTGTTTATTTTTTCAAGTTCTTCATTTCTTTCCATGAGTTTCTTTTCTATTTGTTTCCGTTCGGTTATATCGCGCATAACCCCTTGGATACCTTCCGATTTGCCGTCTCTCACGATCGCGGAGGCATTCACTTCCATATCAAGGGTCGATCCGTCTCCTCGAAAAATTGTGAGCTCCAAACCTTCCATGTGGCCTTTTTTGAGAACCATGGCGAATAGCTCTGCAACCTTGTGTTTTCCCGGCTCTTTAATAAAGGCGTCTATTTTATTTCCCAGAGCATCGGCATCCTTGCGCAAGAATGTTTTTTCAGCCGAAGGAGAAACGTATGTGAGATGTCCGGTGAGGTCAGTCAAAAAAATGACATCGAAACTCCGTTCCGCGATCTCGCGAAACATTTTGTCGTTTATCTCGCACTGCGGCGCTCTTCGTTTGTACAGCATCCATGCGACGGCGCACAAAACAGCGATAAGTAAAAAATGAAAATTATGATTATATACGATGAAGTTGTATATTGGCATAGCGTGTTTATGTTACCCTATTTCATTATTATAAAATTATAAACCAGCGAGTAAAATAGGGTGTCACTGTGAATAACCATGAAGTCTTAGTGGCACAAAAAAACCGCTCACATATTCTGTGTGCGGTTTTCTAAAAATAAAATGAATTACGATATGTGAGCGAGAGCGTTGTTTACCTTTTCTACCAGTTCATTGATCGGATGCTGGGATTTTACCAAATAGTCTATCGCGCCGAGTTTTATGGATTCTTTGATCTGCTCGTCGCCATCGAGGTTGGATATCATAATCACCGGAATATGCTTCACATCAGATTCGGCTTTCAATTCTTTGAGCACGACGAGGCCGGTTTTTTTCGGCATGATGATATCAAGTAAAATGATATCGGGCATAAACTCCTTTGCGGCGGGCATAACCAGATCTCCGCTTGAAACAAATTTCACGGCAAACTTCTCCCGTTCAAACTTTTCACGGAAAACTTTTGCCAGCGATTCTTCATCCTCTGCAATAAGTATTTTCATAGCGTTGTTATCTTATATTGTTTAAATTATTTTTGCGATATTTCACGAATATTATCAATGATATATTTCTTCACTTTTTCTGTTTTATCTTTTATCTTTTTGGCGATAAACCCGATTTCCGTCAAACTTTTGGCGCTCATATGGTTTTCTTTTGCCAAATTGATTATTTTTTCCGCATCTTCTGAAATGATATTAAAAGTATCTCCAATGTCGCGCTCGGCGATAATGATCCTTCTCTCAAGCTGCTCTTCCCACTTACGATAAGTATACCACCACGCGCCGAACAAAAAGAGAATGATGGTAATCATTATAGCAAAAAACTGAAACTGTGTCATGGAAAAACTCCCTAGGGAAACAAAAGCTTTTTCCAAGATTTGTATATTTATGACGGTGCTTGTTTTGTTCCCGGCTCTATCCTCGGCTATTACCGTCACCGCGTGCTTACCCGAAGTTTCCGGGGGCAATGTATAGGTAGTAAGGAAGGTTGTCGTCGCCTCCTTTCCGTCCACCAAAATGCGGTAAAAGTCTACTCCGGAGGGCTGATCTTTGGTTTCAAAGGAAATTTCCGGCGCAACAATATAGGTCGACAGTCCCTCTTTGGATACGATGCTAAATGGCAGCGGCGGTGTCGTGTCTATGCCAATTTTGTAATCGGCAACCGGTCCCCAGCCGACATCATTTTTGAACCTGATATGCAGATACCAGATGCCGTCGGACAGATTCTCAAATGTTTTGTTATCAAAAAGTCCTTCGGGCGTCTTGATATCCGAGGTCGGCTTCTGGTCAAGCGCTGTTGCCACATTGGTAACGTCGGGCGGAAGAGCCCAGTGAACAATGAACGAAGCGAGCGAGTTATACCATCCGCCGGAAGTCGGATACAACGGAACATTCAATACCGGCACTACCGGCAATTTTCCCGTCGGAACGGCAGGACGTTTGATTATCTGCACCGGAGGAACTTTCGGCGCCGGAATGATCCGCGCAGCTTCTTGTTTGGTAATGCTTGTAATACTCAGACCCTTCATGGTCGAAAGAACATTGGTTCCGTTGCCGTCGGCTGCCGTAATGGCACCGCTACTGAAAGAAATATCCGCCGGTCCGGAACCTATCACCTTGAAGGTAATACGAAGCGCCTGAAGTGTTTTTCCTGTTAAACCGCTGGTGGAACCGCCGATGAATGAAACTTCCCCTGCCGTGTTATCCGCAACCGGTTCCTGCAGCCAGAACGAAAAAACGGAATTTGCCTTTTCTATTGATTTTTCCTGCAACACACTCACGGGAAAATTCACCGTCGCTTGTGCGGCGTTTATTCCCGCACCTTCGCTATCCACCTTTACATCAACACTGAATTCATCGCCAATGGCGAATTGCGTTTTGTCGGTGACAAGATTCAATGTGCCGGCGAAAGCTTGAGAATGCAAAGCAAAGATGGCGATGAAAATGATTATGGTGCGCGGAATTTGTTTTTTCATAAAAAATTTCTAATTACTAATTTCAAATTTCTAACAAAATGTCTAATATCTAAATTCCAAATGTAGCCGTTCATTAGAAATTTGAAATTGGATATTAGAAATTATTATAAATTTATTTTACCTTAAGCGTCCGCACAAAGATACTTAAGTCTTGCACATCTACCTTTCCGTCGCCGTTTAAGTCATCTTTCGCGCGAAGTTTTTGGTCGGTGGATTGCCATCTGGCGACAAACATACTCCAATCTTGTATACCGACGGTTCCGTCATTATTGAAGTCCATGTTCGGAGTGAAGATGTTAACCACGGAAAATACCTCTTGCGGAGAATAATCGCTCTTGAGTCCCGCGGAGCTGATTTGGCGCGTGCGTATCGTATGACTCCCGAAGTTAAGTTCCGAAGTGGGCACAAGCGCTTTATACATTCCTTTGCTGTCCACCGTCGCAGTGACCGTTGTCGGAAGATTGTCTACTTGAACTTCAATCTTATAGGATGGAGCTCCGGCGCCGATGATCCCCAAAACATCGCCCTTGGTTACCGACGATCGAGATAAGCCAAGCGTTGGGGAAAGCAAAATTCCGTTCACATCAAGCTGTAACAAGGAATTTGCCATATTCGCATCGAATATTTTCACCTGCGTAGTATTGTTGTTTTGATCCGTTCCGATAATTCCATACGAACGCGCACCTCCGCTCAAGCCGGCGGAAGAGATGGAAAAATTACCATTCGCTGTCGCAACTCCTTTTTGGTCCTGCAAGGTTCCCGTTCCGCCGATCGCGACAATATTCAATAGTGCGCCCGGGAATGCTTTACCGGCGAGATGAACACCGGAAATTATCGGAGCATAGTAAACGATGCCCGATGCTCCGCCGCTGATATTTGTGATAGCCGGCGGAATGTAGACCGTACTCCAATTCATCGACTGCGACGAAGAAATATTTAGGCCCGTTGTTTGACTGTCAAGCAGAGAAAGTGAGATGGTTTCAGCGACAGCATCGTTAATGGTCGCCGTGCCGACACCGTTCACAATAGTGACGAGCCCCCCGCCGGTCGCAGAACCTGATGTTACCAAAGTCACGTTATGATTATATGTCGCATCAACGTTTCCATTATCATCTTCGGCGCGAATCGTGACTGTGACCGGAATATTGATCGTAGAATCGCTTACCGGTTGAATGACGAATCGCGTTGCCGTAATGGTTGCAAGCGTTACAGTCACAGAATCTGCCGCATCCTGAACACCGACTGCACCGTTCGCCGTTGGGGTACTGTCGGAAGCGGTAATCACCCATGTGCCGGGAGCTTCATCATAGTACCAGAAGTGTGTTTGTGAACTTCCGTCAGCAAAGGCAACCAGCGTCGTCGGGAAACCGCCGGTAGCAACATCGTAAAACTTTGCTGATGTCGAAGAAGCATTTGAATACAGATAGGCGGAAACAATGCCGGAAGTTACCGGATTATCATATGTGTCTTTTCGTGTAATGGTGTATTCAAGACGAGTTCCCGCCGTCATATTGCCGGGGTTATTGAGAGTGAATTTGGCGATCGCTGACGAGGTGACCGCAAAGGTTCTTGTCGCATCGGCTATTCCTGCACCGTCCGGAGCAGAAGCACTGTCGGAGGATGTCACAGTAACAGAACCCGCCAACTCATCATAGTACCAGAATTGTGCTGTGGATTGTCCGCCAAGAATATTTACCGAGGTGATAGTACTGCCGCCGGATGAAGCATCATAGAATTTTTTATTGACCCCGACTGAGGAAGAATACAGATACACGGTCGTCACACCCGAGGTAATGAGATTTCCAAATTGATCTTTTCTGGTAACTGTAAATCCGAGACGAGAGCCTGCGGCTATGTCTCCCGGATTATCAACGGTGAACTGCGATACTCCGCCCGTACCAAAGACGACATCTTGCGCTGATGAAACGTCAAGACCGGTTCCTTGTGTGTCTGAAAGCGAGAGGTGGACCGTTTCCGCATTGTGATCAGATATTTGAATCGTTCCAACACCATTCATCATGGTGACCAATCCCGCTCCGGTTGCAGAACCATCAGTAACCAGGGTGACGCTGCTTGTCGCAGAGGTATCAATGTTTCCGGCATTGTCCTGTGCTTGTATGGTGATGGTTACGGGGGAATCAACTGTTCCTCCGGCAGAAGGAATAATAACGAATTTTGTTGCAACGATCGGAGCCGGATGAACGATTACACTCATTGTTCCATCAAAAATCCCTGCCGCTCCGTCAGGTCCTCCGGCATTATCAGAGGCCGTTACTGTGTAACTTCCGGCGGTTTCTTCGTAATACCAGAACAAAGCCTGCGAAGAACCGTTCCCTATCGTGATAGAAGAAATGGAGTTACCAAGAGTCGCCGCATCATAAAAAGCTCTTCCCGATCCGAGCGCACCCGCAGTAGTAAAGAGATATGTTGTCGTATCGCCGTTTGTGACGAGATTTCCAAATTGATCTTTGCGTACAACGGTATAACCGAGACGCGTGCTTGCGGTCATATTGCCGGGATTATTGAGTATGAATATTCCGACCGTTCCCGGCGTTACAGAAAGGACATCAACCGAATCGCTGATACCCGTTGCGCCATTCGGTGCGGAAGAATTATCCGATGCGGTAATGCTCCAAAATCCGGGTGTTTCATCGTAGTACCAGAAATCAATGCTTTGCGATCCTGCGGGAATAGTTATTGAGGTAATGATATTGCCTCCGGTCGCGGCATCATAGAATTTTTTATTTGCACCGGTTCCGGAACTGTAAAGATATGCGGTCGTGTCGCCGAGTGATGTGTAGTTTCCATATTGATCCTTCCGGCTCACGGTATAGGAAGCGCGATTTCCGGCAGAAAGAGAGCCCGGATGATTGAGAGAAAATTGCGTTATGACACCGCCCGTCCACGTGACACTCGCGTTTGAAGAAATATCAAGACCGGTGCTTTGACTATCCGCAAGTGAAAGGGTGATGCTTTCCGCAACCATGTTTGAAATTTGTTTTGTACCGATACCGTTTATAATGTCTACGACTCCGGCACCGGTCGCAGAGCCGGTAGTGTTGAGAGTGACATCATCTTGGAAACTGGTGTCAACGGAATTGTCCACCTTTTGCGCTTCCACGGTTACAGTCAGAGGAAAATCAACGCTAGTGGAAGTTGCTGTACTAATGACGAACTTCACGGCAACAGGAACAACGGTGACATCTCTCGTTGCGTCGTCAATTCCCGCGAGACCATCGGCTGTTGGTGTGTTGTCGGAAACGGTAATAGTGTATGTACCCGGCATATCATCGTAATACCAGAAGTTTGCGGTCGCGGAACCATCAGTAAAAGATAAAGAAGTTATAACACTGCCAAGAAGCGGATCATCGTAGAATTTATGATCAGCGGAGAGCGATGATGAATAGAGATAGGCGGTTAATGTTCCCGCCGATACGGCGTTGCCATATTGATCTTTGCGGGTAACCTGATATCCAAGACGAGTGCGCGCATCCATGTTGCCGGGACTATTCAATACAAACTGTGCAACCGCGCCGGGAGCAAAAACGAGATCTTGCGACGATGTAACGGAAAGTCCCGTGGCCTGACTATCGGTAAGCGTAAGATGGACGGTTTGCGCAACCGTATCGCTGATCGATATCGTTCCAACACCATTCATAATATTTACCAATCCGCCGCCGATCGCAGAACCCGAAGTATTCAAAGTAACATCGTCTTGATACGTGGTGTCCACCGTACCATTCGCTTTTTGCGCTTGTACCGTCACCGTCGAAGACGCATCAACGGTTCCACTGACCGGCGGGAGAATGACGAATTGTGTCGCGGCATGAACGACAACGAATGTTTGCGCATTTGAAGTACCGCCGCCGGGAGTTGGATTAAAGACCGTAATAAGAGCGCTGGTGGTTGCCACCGCCACATCGGACGAAAGAATTTCTGCCGTGAGCTGTCCGGAATTTACGAAAGTAGTCGTGCGCGATTCTCCGTTGAATTGCACCATGGAACTGCTGATAAATCCGCTGCCATTTACGGTCAAAGTGAATCCGGGATCGCCCGCATCTTTTGAAGTGGGGACAATGTTTGTCGTTACCGGCACGGGATTTCTGATGCTTGCCGTGATGCCGGTCGGTTGTGTCAGCGTATAATTCGTGCCATCTGTGCCGGTCAAAGCAAGACCAATCACGGTTACCGGTTTATTGAGCCCGACATCAGGAGTATCAAATGTTGCCGTAACGCCACTAGCATCAAGAGTTACGATGTCGCCGAAAATAACACCAACCAACGAGGCGCTTGTCGTATTTAAAACAGCAGTTGCATTGCCATCATATGGTTTGTCGTTCGCCGTAACGCCGGTAACAGTGAGGGCTTTCGTGGTAATGTCAGCGGTAATACCAGTCGGATTAGTAACGGTATAATTTCCTGCATCAGTACCGGTCAACGTAATGGAAGTAACATTTACCGTTTTGCCGGTGCCTACGGTTTTTGTTGCAAACGATCCAGTCCGCGTATTTATAGAAACAACATCGGGAGAAATAATTCCGACAAGTGTCCCTCCGGAGAACGTTACCGTAATTCCACCATCATATTCTTTGTTGCTTGCGGTCATACCGGTGGCCGTAAGGGCCTTCGCTGTCATAGTCTGACTGACAACACTTGAGGTACTTCCGGAAAAAGTAGCATCGCCGTTGTACACGGCAGTAATAGAGTGAGGAGAACCGGTAACAGAAAGCGTACTCGTATTATAAGTAGCGACTCCCGGATTCGCGCCGTTGAGCGTTCCTGTACCAATGGTCGTTACGCCGTCTTTAAAAGTAACGGTTCCGCTCGGTGCGCCGCCGGATGTCGGAGTTACCGTTGCGGTAAAAGTAACCGAAGTCCCGTATACCTCAGGACTTTGAGAAGAAGCGAGCGCGGTATTTGTGATAATTTTATCTACGGAGATGACCGGCTGTGAAGCGATGTTCGTCAAGGTGCCGGAATCGGAAATACGCGTTTGTGTCGTAAAGGTATAATTACCCGTAGTGCCCGGTGCCGTTGCTCCGCTCGTTCCACCGCCGCTGCCGTAAGAGACAACGATCGTTTGAGGCGAGGTCAGCGACAAAATACGCGTATTGATCACTCCGCCTCCAGGAAAAGTCGGAACGCCAGGACCGGCAAGAATATCATCTATATATAGAGTAGCCGCACCGATGTCAGTGAAGTAATTTATACCGAAACTATTGACCGAGGTTCGCGTTCCAGACAAAGTCAGTTTTTGATATGTCCACGTATTTGCCGAAAGTGCACTTAAGTTGATGGAAGCGATCGGACTGCCGAGGTCGCTTGCTGAACTATATTCAAATTTCAAGTCGCCCGCCGAAGCCGCTACTGTTGAACGAATCCAAAAACCGATAGTCGTGTATCCGGACCAGTCTTGCGTCGCACCCAAAGTTTGATACCATTTGTCTCCACTCGCCGCACCCGCCGTCAAAATATTTTTGAGCGATGCCGTGCCTTCATGAAAAGTGACAGTATCAGAAGAAAGCGTTTGTACTGCCGATGTCGGTGCGGTCCATCCGGTGGTCGCATCGCCATAATCGATAATGGAACCCATCGCATCTATATCAATGGTCATTGCTCCCTTATCCACAACTTGTCGCAAACCATAAGAGCGAATTGAGTTTGCCCCAATTCCGGGAATAGAAAGCGTTACGTATGTCCATGTATTGGCTGAAATTGCCGGCAAACTGACAACATCATTCGGCGAGGCGAGCGATGCCGAATTATCATCAGCCCATGCAAAATCGCCCGCATTGAGAGCCACACTGGGACGAACCCAAAAGCTCACTTTATTCCCCGGAAGAATCGTAAGCGCAGTGGACGTGCGGTAACATTCTCCGCTTGTTCCCGTCCCGGCCGCCGCCGCATAGGTGCAACGAATTGAATTTGCCCCTTCCTGTCCACTACCCGCCAGACTGTCGGTAATGTTTGTATCTCCGGTCCAGTTGGTGTTTACGTCCGCCGCATCAAAAAGAACTGATACGGAATCCAGTTTTACTGTTGCCGCTCCGAGATCAGTCGTATAGCGCAGACCGTAGGAAAGCTGTGCGGTTCTCGCCGCACCCAAAGTAACGGAAGTATATTTCCATGTGTTCGCCGTAAGCGCTGGTATCGCCAAGGTATCCAGAGGACTCGCCAAACTCGCCGTATTGTCATCCTGCCATGAAAGATCTCCGCTCGCCGTATTCACACTTGATTTGATCCACATCCCGATGCGCTGTCCGTTCGTGCCGTTCGCCACCGTTCCCCAGCTCTTTGCTGCGCCATAATTAAAATACCATTGTTCGTTCGTGGCAGCACCGGACATAATCACATTTGCAAGCGAACCGGTTCCCTCCTGTTTGTCGCTCGTGTCAGCCGAGAGGGTCATATGCCCCGGCGCGCTCCAGCTCGTCGCACTATCAAGAGTATTGATCACGTTCGCCACAATACCGCTTGCGGAAGAAACCGTTGTATAACCAGCCGTTCCGGGAGTATTGTTCGGGGCGCTCCATCCTGACGGTACCGTAATATTCAACCCGCCGCTGTCCATCGTTTCCGTCGCCGTAAAAGTAAAGTTTGGGTTATTGCCGGTTGAGCTCACGACAACGTTCGTCGGTGATACGGTGTTGGTACCGGAACCATCAAGGGCAAAAACCGCCGACAGAGAAAAAGAGAGTGCGATGGATCCCGCAATTCCGAGCAATACGATCCTTGTGAAAATGTGCTTCCGTGTCATATAAATAAATTTATAAATAAAAAAAAGAGTAATGAAAATTTTATTTTGCTATTTTTCCGTAAGACAATCCTTAACTTTCTCAACAATATCCGCAAGCTTCCAATCAGTCTTCACGAAATAGTAGATCGGCTCGAGTTCTTCAATTTCTTTTTTTCTGCCGTCATCGTCAGAAGAAAGATTGGTGAGTAATATGACCGGCACTTGCTTTCCCCATCCGTCGCTTTCTCTTAATTTTTTGAGCATCGTTATTCCATCCATGTTCGGCATGATGATATCAAGCAAAATAATATCCGGACGCGACTCCAATGCCTGATCCAAACCCCGTATTCCATCCGATGCGATCAACGCATCAAAACCTTCACGCTCAAATTTTTCCAACATGGCTTTTCGCGTTGAAGATTCATCTTCAATAATGAGTATTTTTTTCTTCTTCATTTTTATTATTTTTTTACTGCCAACAATACAAGACAATTATACCATGTCAATTTGTTCAAAATGTAAAATGGTGCTTGTGGAAAACTTACAAGAAGTACTACTGAAACACTCTAAACACACTTCGAACGATTGGACGGAATTGCCACTTATTGTGTATAATACCTTGTATCGATGCGCACGTGAGATTATTAAAAATTCCGCGCGCGAACAAAACAATAATTGCTTAATATTTTTTAACATTATGGAAAATACAAAAACCATTCTCGTTGTAGAAATAGTGGAGGATGATCCTTCTCTTGAAAATGCCATTGCGGATAAACTGCATCATGAGGGATTTTCCGTACTTGAAGCGAAGGATGGAAAAGAAGGTTTGGAAATGGCTCTCCAGAAACATCCCGATCTTATTCTGCTTGATATAAAAATGCCCGTTATGGACGGCATTGAAATGCTCAAAGTGCTTCGCACTGATGACTGGGGTAAAAAAGTTCCGGTCATTGTGCTTTCCAACCTGAGCGACAATGCCACCATTGCCGAAGCAATAGATCGAAGCACGTTTGAATATTTTGTGAAGGCCGACATTAAACTGAAAGAAGTGATCGATAAAATAAAAGAGAAACTCAATATTTCGCACGTTTCATAAAAACAAAAACATAAAAGCGTCCGGATCGGGCGCTTTTGTATTTTTATGATTTGTGTTTGCAAAAACCAAGATCACTGAAGATGAACGACGCGAGTGGCAAATGTCAGTAACACTACGGCGAGGAGAGAAATCGTGCCCCCGAAAAAAAACGGTGCACTCGGTCCAACTTTATCCCATAAAAGCCCCGCGATAAAACTTGCCGGCAAAGCGGAAAGTCCGATTGCTGTATTGTAAATTCCGTACGCTCTCCCGCGATGATCTGCCGGCACCATATCGGCAACGAACGCTTTCGCCACTCCTTCGGTCGTCGCATAATACAATCCGTAAAAAGCAAAAAGCAACCACGCCTGCCAGCTCGCGTTCGCGAGAGCAAAACCAAAGTAGGCAAGAGAAAAAGCGATCCAGCCCAAGATGATAACTTTCTGCCGTCCGATCCGATCCGATAAACTGCCGAGCGGAATCGAAGCAGAGGCGTATACGAAATTGAAAAGCGCGTACACGAGCGGAATAGCAAAAATAGCGACGCCGAGATTTTGCGAACGTAGTATGAGAAACGCATCAGACGAATTGCCGATGCTGAATACAACCATGATGCCGAGAAAAATATAAAAATTGCGCGAGAGAGAAACTTTGAGCACTTCGCTGCTCTGTTTCGAAGCTACCGGAGTTTCTTTCACTTTGAATTTAAGAATGAGAAAAGTGAAAAAAAGCGGCACCATCGTCAGCACTAAAATAATGTGATACCGCGACGGATTATCTTTCAAGAAATAGAGGAGTGCAAAAAGAATGAGCGGCCCCACAACTGAACCGAGTGTATCAAGCGTACGGGCAATGCCGAATTCTTTTCCGCGAGTCGCCCTCATTGCGGAGTCGGCAATGAGCGCATCCTTCGGCGAATCTTTCATTCCCTTTCCAACACCATCGAGAAAACGCAAACTGAGCACCGCCGCCGTTCCGGTAAAAAATGCAAGAAGCGGTCGCGCGATGAACGAACAGAAATATCCGAGAAAGACGAACGGTTTTTTCTTACCGAACTTGTCCGTAAGAAATCCCGCAACAATTTTGAAAATACTTGAACCGCTCGTTACCAGACCTTCCGATATTCCGATAAAAACTTTATCCATTCCGAGCACGGCTGTCATATAGATCGGCAAGATCGGCACGAAAATATCCTGACTGATCCCGCCGAAAAAACTGATGAGCCCGATATAAAAAACATTGCCGCGTTTCGGCTTTTCGTTATTTTCCGGCACAATATTTTTTTGTTCCATGCAAATATTTTACCATAAAGCCTGCTGCGAAAAAATCAGAAATATGTGCAATAAAAAAAACTCCATCATGTGTGGAGTTTGACTCTTCTTCTTTCCTTGTACTACCTGCTTTTTTCTTGACTCTGCAAACAGGACCTTGTCGTTTACGGATACTTTCCGCAAATTGCCGCCAATACATTTTCATGCATACGGCCGAAACGTTGTATTTGTTGCACAAACGAGCATCGCATAACCATTATACACCAATCATATATTTTGTCAAGTATTCTCCAAACTCGCGCGACGTGATATTATTACTTGCGTATGGAAAAAACAGACAAAATATATAAAATACGCCATTCTCTCGCCCATCTTTTGGCGATAGCGGCGCTCGAGCACGACCCGAACGCCAAGCTCACGATCGGTCCGGTCGTTGATAACGGCTTCTATTACGATATTGATTTCTCGGAAGGAAAAGCCCCGACGCCCGAGGACTTGAAAAAAATCCAAAAGACGATGAAGAAACTCGCCGGACGAAAACTCGCTTTCATGAAACGAACGCTGAGTGATGCCGAAGCAAAAAAAATGTTCGCAGAAAATCCATACAAAATGGAACTCATTGAAGGCATCATCAAAGAAGGAGAAAAAGCCACCGTCTACGACACCGGAGATTTTACCGACCTCTGCGAAGGCCCGCACGTGGAAAATACCGGAGAGATAGACACCGACGCATTCAAAATCGACCATCTCGCCGGAGCCTACTGGCGCGGAAGCGAAAAAAATAAAATGCTCACGCGCATCTACGGCATCGCTTTTGAAACAGGAAAAGAACTCGACGACTACCTTACTCTGATTGAGGAAGCAAAGAAGCGCGACCACCGCAAACTCGGCAAAGACCTTGGGTTGTTTGTGTTCTCCGATCTCGTCGGTCCCGGACTTCCTCTTTGGACACCGAAAGGCACAATCATCCGCGAATTATTGAACGACTACGTTTGGGAACTGCGCAAAGCAAAAGGATTTCAGAAAGTTACCATTCCTCACATTACCAAAAAAGCACTGTACGAAACTTCCGGACACTGGGCAAAATTCTCTGAAGAGCTGTTCAAGATTCAAACTCGCGAGGGGCACACTTTCGCCATGAAGCCGATGAACTGCCCGCATCACACTCAAATATTTGATTCCGAACCGCGAAGCTATCGCGACATGCCGCAAAGATTTTGCGAAACAACCATGGTCTACCGCGATGAACAATCGGGAGAACTTTCCGGACTCACGCGCGTGCTTTCCATTACACAAGACGATGCGCATATTTTCTGCCGCGAAAATCAAATAGAAGAAGAATTCTTTGGCATATGGGATATTATTGATACCTTCTACGGACGTTTCGGTTTCAAAAACATGAAAGTGCGCTTCTCCCGCCATGATCCCGATACCTTTGAAAAATATCTCGGAACAAAAGAGGTTTGGAATAAAGCGGAAACCGCCCTTAAAAATCTGATTGAAAAACGCGGAATAAAAGATTATATCGACGGAAAAGGAGAAGCCGCCATGTACGGACCGAAGTTGGATTTCCTCGCTGCCGATTCGCTCGGACGAACTCATCAGGTTGCCACGATTCAATTAGACTTCAATATGCCCAACCGTTTCGGTCTCACTTGTACCAACGAAAAAAATGAGAAAGAGCAGATTGTTATGATCCACTGCGCGATTATGGGTTCCATCGAAAGATTTACCGCCACTCTTATTGAACACTTGGCGGGAGTATTTCCTTTCTGGCTTTCCCCCGTGCAAGTCTGGATCTTGCCGATTACCGACAATCACAACGCCTACGCCAAAGAAGTTTTTGAACTGCTAAAATCGTCCGGCGTAAGAGCAGAACTCCACGGAGAATCCGAAACCCTCGGCAAAAAAATCAGAAACGGCAAAATACAAAAAGTCCCCTACTTGCTCGTCATCGGCGATAAAGAAGTAGAAGACAAAACCGTCACAATAGAAAACCGAGAAGAAGGCAACAAAGGCGCCGTCCCGCTTACAGAACTTATAAAAAACCTGAAATAGAAAAAAAGAAAATCCGTTCCCCAAAAAAGGAACGGATTTTTTGTTGTAATAGGATTTACGCACTTGGTTATTTTCTTCGCTTTCCTCGGCGGTTCGCCTCGGGGATGGCGCACCCTCGCGCCATAACCCGCTCAAAAAACAACCAAGTGCGCAAGTCCTATATAAGCAAGGAGCGGAACCAAGGACAGTTTTTGGGGAAAGTATGAAAACCGCAGGTTTTCATCTGCCAGTCCTCAGACTGGCTCCTACGCCCCAGCGAGCCGTGCGAGCGATTATCCAAATAGTACTGCCCTGGTGTAGCGTTGGTAAAATTTCAAAGTGGTTTTTTAATGTTTGTTTTTCTCAATTGTAACAGCCAAAAATAACCACTCAAAATAATTGACTTTTTATGTACGGTATGCTATCATATATTTCGGCAACAATTCCCTATCAAAATGGTCGTACATTAAATTACAGGAGACTGCCATGAAAAATAAGACTGCACCAATCAAACCTAGTGACGTAACGAAGATAAAGAAAAAAGTCTTCCCCGATGAAGTATTTCAAGCATTCAACGAACTGATTGTTCAAAATTTTTCAGGCGGCTCGTCTACCGTCAAACAAGATGATGTCGTAGCCGTAATGGTAAAGAAAGGATTGAAACTCGAAGCGATTTTCGACAATCATTGGTTAGATGTGGAAGAAATATACAGAGAGGCCGGGTGGAAAGTTGTATACGATAAACCCGCATATTGTGAGTCGTATGCCGAGACGTTCACATTCAAACAGTAATCCTCTGTTCTACAACCGCGTCCTTCAAAGGACGCGGTTTTTGCATACAAAACGATCTAAAGCAAAATCGTCGCGATCGCTCCCGCCACCATAAGCGCTGTCGCCAAAATTTTCTTCCCCCCGTCTTCCCTCTCGCGGAAATAAAAGAACCCGATAAGAAACGCAAACAACGGCATCATGCGTTTAATGGCAAAAACTTGCGCAACCGGCGCTGTTTTCAAGGCCAGATTGATTGTCCCATTCTCTCCCACATAAATAAGTCCGATGAGAAGTACCAGTGCGAAAAACTTCCGGTTTTTCTCCGAAAAAAATTCGCGGAAATACTTCCACTCGTTCTTAAAAAGAATAATAAGAAGAAAAACAAAAGCAGTGGAAATCTCTGTAATAAAACTTGCGAACAAAACCGAGCTTCCCTGAATGGCAACTTTTGCCAGTGTCGGCAATATGGTAAAACAAACAGCCGTAACTAAAAAATACTTGAGTCCTTTTCTGTTCAGGGTGCGCTGCAGAAATTCATCCGAGGTCAATTCCCTCTTTGAATAATTCATGAGCATCGCGCCACACACAATAAGGATGATGCCAAAAAGACTCCCGACGGACGGAATTTCGCCAAGCAAAAATATCGGCGGAATAACGAGCGAAAGCGAAGTGAGCGTCATAAACGGCATCACATAATTGAGTTCAGAAAACTCAAGCGCCTGATACAAAAACCAAGCCCCGAGCCCGTTCAGTACGGCAAAAGATGCGATCGTTATCCAGAAGTTTCCCGTAAGCCCATCCATCCAAAAAGACCCTGAAGTAAAATAATGAAGCAAAAGAAAAACAACCCCCGCAACAGAATAAGAAACAAACCCCACCATATATTTCCGATCATGCATCCGCAAAGCCGTCTTAGAAACAGCCGACCCAAGCGCCTGAAAAAACGCCCCGCACAAAGATAATAGTACCCAGATCATGTTACTGAATTATACGATTTTTGGAAGGAAATGGGAATGAATATCAAACCGCATAGAACACATAAACAAAAACCGTCCTTTTTAAGGGACGGCATTTTTGAAACAAAACTCGTTTTATAAAAATTCATGATCTAAGCAAAAAGATAGTTATCGGCCACAGGAGATCCGTTTTCATCGGTCGTAACGAACTTCTCATAAATCGATCCACCCACTTGTTGAAAAACCTGCGCTGTTTACTTTCCATGTTCAGTTTATCTCTGAATATGAACAATAAAAGCGGACCAGTTACGGTAATAAGACTACAAAGAAGATATCCGCAAATCTTATTGAATACGGTATATTTTTTCGCAGTATTATACCTGGAACGATTCAAAGAAACAAAATAAACGACCCAAGACCCCGCACACCAATACCCCATAAAAAGCCAAATCGCCAGTACATATGACATCACACACCTCCCCCAATTAAAAAGAGTATCTCTACCGTAAGTGTAAACAATCTCCGCAGTGCTTGTCAACGCGCATGACCACGACTACTTTGCCTCAGGCATATAAAAAATCGCTTTACCTTTCTTTCCGTTGGTTTTGATCTTTGACTCTTTTACCAGTTGCGAAAGATACCGCTCTGCTGTTTTGTCAGAGATATGCAAAAGTTTTTCCACTTCGTCGTTTGTGATTTTTTCTTTCTTGGTAATTTCAACCAAAATCCGATCAAGTTTCTTTCGTTTCCGAAATTGCAATTTCTCCCTCGCTTTCGCAAGGAGAGAAAGAGCAAAGCTTTTCTTGTTCTCCTGCGGAGAAAC
>Ga0172379_10002657_pt1 | contig 30946 bp, 29 predicted proteins | sample GrowelOW334metaG_FD_119756 | JGI IMG/M metagenome (GOLD analysis project Ga0172379, IMG submission 119756) | Groundwater microbial communities from an aquifer near a municipal landfill in Southern Ontario, Canada - Groundwater well OW334 metaG | ecosystem: Environmental > Aquatic > Deep...
AAAATCATGTATGGTATCAATACCGGAGTGGGAAGTAATCGAAATCGGATTGTTTCAGAAGAAAATCGGTTAAAATATCAACGCGATTATATCATGTCTCATTGTGTGGCAACCGGCGAACCGCTTCATCCTGAATATGTCAGAGCAATGATGGTTTTGAGACTTAACAGTTTTGTTAAGGGTCATTCCGGGATTACATTACACTTGGCTGAAAGATTGGTATATTTTTTGAATAACAATATTATTCCGCAAATTCCAAAACATGGTTCGCTTGGAGCGAGTGGCGATTTGGCTCAGTTAGCGCATTTAGGGGCAGTTTTGATTGGTTATCACGAAGCAGAAGCAATTTATGATGGCAAAAAATATAATGCCAAAGAGTTGCATGAAGTCTTGCATATAAAACCGTTACGATTGCAATCAAAAGAGGCCATGGCTTTGACCAATGGTGCAACTATGACTTTGGGTTATGCCACTTTGGCAATTCATGATTTGTGGCAATTGTGGTATTTGGCTAATTTGGCAGCTGCTTTGAATCTGGAAAGCATTCGTGGAGAAATGAATGCTTTTGATGCAAGGATTCAAAAAGCGCGAAATAACGAATGCCAAGAAGCCGTAGCTTTGGTTGTAAGGAGATTATTGAAAGGTAGCAAAAGAGTGACCAAGGAAGCTCAGAATGTTTGTTTTTTTCATGAGAACGCAAGCAACTGCACTGAATTATGCACTCAACCACGTGTTCAAGATGCATATAGCACCAGGTGTATTCCGCAAATGCATGGAGCTGCGTATGAGGCAATTTTTAATGCCAAAAAGAGTATTGAAAATGAATTAAACGCAGCCACAGATAATCCACTCATTTTCCAAAACGATGACCGTCGATACGACATTTTGTCAGGTGGAAATTTCCATGGTGATCCATTGGCGATTCCTATTGATACAATGTGCATTGTCGCGGCCAAATTGGCCAATGCCTCTAATGCTCGATTGTTTCGTTTGATTAACAAGCAATACAGCTTTGGTCTTCCGCAAGATTTGGCGGGTAATACCAAAGAGCAAACAACAGGATTTATGATTGCGCAATATAGCGCCGCGTCAAATTGTATGCGTGCAGCAATGTTATCAATGCCGGCTTCGGTTTTGACTGTAGTTTCGAGTGGAATGCAAGAAGATATTGTTAGTAACAGTGCCAATGGTGCTTGGAAGTTGAGTAAAGCAGTTACGGCCTTAAAAGATGTTTTGGCAATTGAGCTTTTGTGTCTTTGTCAAGCAGTAGATCTTTCGGCCGAAAAATTGGGGCCGGAGCTTTCCCAAATGGGTGAGGGAACGGCAATTTTATATGCTCATATCAGAAAAAAGGTTTCATTCAGTGTTGGTGATCGTTATTTGGCCGGTGATATCAACCGAGTCAGAAAAATTATTGATTGCGGATCATTGTACCGCAAAATGAGTGCTTTTTTGAAAAATTGAGGATAATTTCGCGCCTCCACATCGGGGCGCTTTTAGTTTATCTAAATTTAGCAAATAACAGAAAAGAATATAAAGCTTGATTATTTTTATGAATATTGTTATACTAATTGCGCATTAAGTTGGCCAGCGTAGCTCAGTTGGTAGAGCAGTAGTTTTGTAAACTATTGGTCGCGGGTTCAAATCCTGCCGCTGGCTCCATGAAGTACACGCTTCACGTGACTTCAGGGTAAACCATTTTGTATCTTGTCCGAATAAATTTTTTACTTTACAAACTTTATAAACTTGATAAACTTCGTTATATGTCACAAGATAATTTGATCAAATTGCAATGTGCTGATTGCCGTGGTGTCAATTACCAATCGTATCGCAACAAAAAAACTTTGAAGCAAAAGTTGGTGATGCAAAAATATTGCAAAAAATGTCGCAAACATACCAGTCACAAAGAAGTCAAATAAAAATCGGCCGAAAGGCCGTTTTTTTGTTTGTCAAAAAAGGTTAATTTTGCTAAAATTAAGGAGTATGAATTTTAGCAAAAAACAACAAAATAAAATTATTTTAACTGTTTTGTCAATAGTTTTTTTTGTTGGGTCTGCTATCTTTTTATATCAAGCGATTTGGTTACCTGCAGTAGTTGATTCTCGACAGTTTATATTCAACTGGCCGGATGAAATGAGTAATAATTTTTTTGCCAATCATTTTGCGGAAACCGGATCTTTTCGTTATACGCAAAATGAAAATGCGCTTTTTGATAATGTTATTCATCCGCGGAGTTCCAATGTTTTGCCAAATGGTGATTTGGTTCCTGTCGGATTTTTAGGATTTGTTTGGTTGGTTGGAATTTTGGCAAAAATTTTTTGGACACATTCGTTTTTGCTTTTTTTGTTAGTTCCTTTTTTGGCGGTAATGACGGTTTGGTTTTTTTATGGATTTTGTAAAAATATATTTGGTGAAAAAATCGCTTTTGGTTCTGCCGTCTTGTTGTTTTTCTTTGCTCCATTTTTGTATTTTGCCAATTTTGCCATGTTGCCAAATTTGATATTTTTATTTTTTTTGATTTTTACTTTTTACGGCATCACAAAAGTTGCGAATTCGAATTTTATTTGGCCAGCTTTGACCGGGCTGGGTTTAGGAATGACTTTGTTTGTCCGTCCGGCGGATGTTTCGTTTTTATTAATTTTATTGCCGTTGTTTTATTATTATTTTGGCAAAGATTGGCGAGCGAGTCAGATTTATTGGCTGGCGATTTTTTTCTTAATCCCAATTCTGCAGATGCTTTTTTTGAATGACCAAACATACGGGCAGATATTTGATTTCGGGTATATGAAATTCAATTCCAGTGCCAATTTGACGGATCGATTACCGGCGGAAATAGTCCTGACAAAAAACAATCAGTTCTTAAATTATTTACAATTAATTTTCTTCCCTTTTGGTTTTCATCCGCGACTGGCGTGGCATAATTTTTGGCAATATTCGGTGCAGTTGCTCTGGCCATTATTTATTTTTGCCACGGCCGGTTTTTTTTATCAGCGAAAATATTTTGATAAAAAAAATATTTTTTTTGTGCTTTTGGCGGTTGTGAGTGGTGCGTGGTTGCATCTTTTTTACGGAAGTTGGGATTTTGTCGATCCGATTGTAAAAACAAATAATTTGCTCAGTATTTCTTACGTGCGCTATTTTTTGCCAAGCACAATTTTGTTATTGCCTTTTGTGGTTATGTTTTTGGTGAAAATCAGTGAAAAAAAACATTTGCGCGTTTTTAAAGATATTTTGTTGGGTATAATTTTTTTGTCGATTATTGCTTTTAATTTGCGTATGGTTTATTTTTCTCCCAATGATGGCTTGTTGGCGGTCAAAAATCGTTTGCGCGAATACGCGGAAATTCGCAGTGAATTGACTCGCGCCGCGGTTATCGGTTCTCTGATAATTATTGATAATGCGGACAAAATGATTTGGCCGGAGTTTAACGTTGTGCCATTTAATAATGATTACAATATTTTTGAAAAATTGGCAAACGGGATGAATGATTTTTCATTTCCCATTTATTATTTGACTTATCGAACGGAAGGGGAAATAGCAAAAATTAATGAAAATTTGCGCAAAAAAAATTTGCCGGAATGGTTTTTTGACAAAAAGCTGGGACATGAATATATGCTTTGGAAATTGCAAAAAGTGCATAAATAGTTTGCTTTTTTGTCTATAATTAGTTAAAATATAACTGAACTTTTAATAAACACTTCGTTTAAAAAAATAAAGGCAAAATTTATGAACGAGCGAAAAAACATTTTGGTTATGGGCGGAGCCGGTTTTATCGGTTCGCAACTTTGCGAAAGATTGTTGTCAGACAATAATGTTATTTGCGTTGACAACTTTATTACGAGCGGTCAGAGCAATATCAGTCATTTGTTGCGCTTTCCGAACTTCAAATTTATCAATGCTGATGTCAATGAAAAACTGGATTTAGAAAAAATGACTGATCTTGATAATTTCCAAATAAAAGTTTTTGGCATCCAAGAAATTTACAACATGGCTTGCCCGACTTCGGTTAATAATTTTGACAGATTAAAGAGAGAAACGATTTTAACCAACACAATTGGTTTGATAAATGCGCTTGATTTGGCCGTAAAATACAAAGCAAAATTTTTGCAAGCATCTTCTTCGGTTGTTTATGGTGAGGTGGGGAGAGGTGAATATGTTGACGAAAAATATGTCGGAAAAGTAGATTTGCTGGATGTTCGCGCTTGTTATGACGAAGGAAAACGTTATGCCGAGTCAATTGTGAGCACTTATGCGAATATTTTTAATCTGGAAACAAAAATTGTCAGAATCTTTCGTACTTATGGGCCAAAAATGCTTTTGGATGACGGGCAAATGATTCCGGATTTTATTTTGAATGCGATTGACAACAAAGACTTGGTGATTTACGGGAACAAAGATTTCCAAACTTCACTTTGTTTTGTAAGTGATATTATCGAAGGGTGTATCAATATTATGAATTCAAAAATCAACGAGCCGGTTAATCTCGGGTCGACTGATGTTTTCAAATTGGTTGATGTGGCGCAAGCGATTATTGACATTGTCGGAAGCAAATCAAAAATAGAATTTGCCGAAAGCAAAACATTTATGCGAGAATTATGTTTGCCGAATATAACAAAAGTGAGAGAGGCGATCGGTTGGTTGCCGGTGGTCGGGTTGGAAGATGGCTTGCGCAAAACCATAGAATTCACTCAGGCGCACAAAGAATTATTAAATTTTAGCGCAAAAGTTTAATATGCGTACGGCCGTTGTCATTCCAGCTTATAACGAAGAACAAAAGATCGGTGAGGTGGTAAAAAACCTCGCCGATTGTGAATTTTTTGTTATTGTGGTTGATGATGGTTCTACTGATGATACGGAAATAAAAGCGCAATCAGCCGGAGCTTTGGTTTTGCGACATGAGGTTAATTTGGGACAAGGGGCGGCCTTGCGTACAGGGACACAGTTTGCTTTTGAAAATGGTTTTGAGTTGATTGCGCATTTTGATGCTGATGGTCAGCACAATGTCGCGGATTTGCAAAAATTAGTTGGCTCTTTTGGAGACAATGAGCACGAGATTGCTTTGGGGTCGCGTTTTTTGCAAACAAAAAACAATATACCCCGATACAAAAAAATAATTTTGTATTGCGCCAAGATTTTTAGTTTGTTTATTTTGAAACTTGATTTTACCGATCCGCAAAACGGGCTGAGGGTCTTCCGCAAATCGTCTTTTGAAAAAATTATATGGCAACATGATGATTATTTGCATTGCACGGAAATTTTGTGCCAAACAAAAAAGAGCAATATCGCTTATTTGGAATTGCCGATAACCATTAATTATGACGAATATTCCACAACAAAAAAAATAAAGCCGAAAATTTCGATGGGCTTCAAACTTTTTTGGGAAAAATTTTTGAATAGATTATGAGTATTTTTCAAGTTTTAATTTTTTTGGTGATTTTGTATATTATTATCAAATCATTTTACCGTTTTACCAAAAAAGAAATAACTTTTTGGTTGTTTCTTGTTTGGTTGGTAATTTGGTTGGCGGTTTTGGCGGTTAATTTTTTTCCGATGAGTGTTACTTGGTTGGCCAATTTTGTCGGTATCGGTCGAGGGGTTGATTTGATGACTTACTGTGCTTTGATTATCGTTTTTTGGTTGCTTTTTAAGGCGCACGTTCGGATAAAAAATTTAGAAAAGAAGTTTTCTCGTTTGGTGAGCCGATTGGCGTTAAAAGAAAAACAGAAAAAATAATTTATGTCAAAATTCGCAATTATATTGATCAATTACAAAGGATATGCCAGAAAGTTTTTGTCTGATTGCTTGCAAAGTTTGAACAAGCAAACTGTCCCGCGAAATGAGTATGAAATTATTGTTGTTGACAATGCGGCTGACGAAGAAAGTCGAGAATATCTAAAAACATTTTCTGATATAAAAATTATTGAACGTCCTGACGGTAATTATTGTGCCGGAAATAATGCTGGAATAAAATACGCTTTGCAAAACGGTGCGCAATATGTGGTTATTTTGAATATGGATGTGGAGGTAAAACCTGAGTGGTTGGCTGAATTAAAAATTGGACTGAAAAAAAATCCGCAGTGTGGAATTCTTCAATCAAAAATTTTGCTTTTTCCAAAAAACGAACAAGAAAAAAAGCATCCTTTGCTCAATACAATCGGTAATAAAATTAATTTTCTCGGATTTGGCTTTACCGATAATTACCGAGTGCCGGAATCAAAGGTTGTTTTTGCCGAAGATTATCCGTTGATTTCCGGTTATGCGTCAGGCTGTTCGTTTATAACGACAAAAGAAGTTTTGCAAAAGATTGGTGATTATGATGAGGAGCTTTATATGTATCATGATGATTTGGATTTGTCCGCGCGCGCCAGGTTGGCCGGTTATGAAATCAGATTGGCGCCAAAATCGGTTCTTTTTCACAAATATGAATTTTCGCGATCAAATCAAATGATTTTTCATATGGAAAAAAATCGGGCGCTGACTTTTTTGACGATGTATTCTTTGCCGACAATGATGATTCTTTTTCCGATTTTTTTACTTTTTGAGCTGGCGATGTTATTTTATTCTTTTGTCAACGGGTGGTTTGAAAAGAAAAAAGAAATTTATAAATATTTTTTTAAAAAATCAACTTGGCGACATGTTTTCGCAAAGAGACGGATAATTAAAAAACTAAAAACGATAAAAGAAAAAGAATTTATTCGGGATATTAAAGGGGGAATTTATTTTCAAGAAATAGATAATCCGCTTTTAAAATATTTAGGCAATCCTTTTTTTGAAATGTATTGGTATTTAATTAAATTTTTAATAATTTGGTAAATATGAAAAAAATTGTTTGGTTGTTAATCGCTTTGCTCCTTGTCGGTGGAGTGGTTTATTACAAAGTTTATTATCCCGATTCCAATTGGCAATTAAAAAACTCATTAAAATTTGCGGAAGCGCTTCCGGCCAACACTTATTTCCAAAGTAATGAAACCGATTGCGGGATTTGGTATCGTCGAAGTTTTGACGGAACGGAAATTTTTGGCAAAAAAAATAGCCAAGTGCAAGACTGCTTTTTGTCGGCAGTGGAAAAATGTTTGCCAAAAAAGATTTTGTTGGTTGATGATGAATCCATGACGGAACAAAAAATAATTAAATATGGCTTTATTCATATATTGAACAAAAATGATGCCGGCGATTGCATTTTGCAAAACAGTTATGAAGAGCAAAAAATCGGGGAAGAGCAAAAAGTCCCTATTTCTTACATCAATACCTGCACCAAAGTAAATACCGCTTTGTTAAAAACTTGCGAGCCGATTTTTCTTGAAGATTTACGAAAAATAAATGAACAACAATAATCTAAAAATTGCCGAAGTGGTTTGTCTTTTTCCTCCTCAGGTCGGTGGAATCGGTATGGTGGCGCACAATCATGCGCGAGGTTTAACCGCTAATGGTTTTGCGGTTACAGTTTTTGCTCCAAAATGTGAACAAGATTTAAAAAAAGACAAAACATATAAAGTTGAGGCTTTGTGGCCGTTGATCAAAAAAGGGTTTGCGGCGGTTTTGCCTCAACTTTTTTGGCGTTTGCGTAAATTTGATATTGTCCATTTGCATTATCCGTTTTTTGGCAGTTCGTTAATTACCGCCTTGGCCAAAAAGTTTTGGAAAAATCGGTTTAAACTGGTCATTACATATCATCAAGATGTTAGTTTAAAAGGTTTTGCAAATATTTATGAAAAATTGGGAAGAAAATTTTTTCTCAAATGGATTCTCAATCAAGCTGACAAAATAATCATTTCCTCTGAAGATTATGTGGTGCATTCTCATATCCAAGAATATTATTTAAAAAACATTGGTCGCTTTATGGAGCTTCCGTTTAGCGTTGATTGTCGTTTTTGTCCGCAAAAAAAAGAGGAAATTTTATTAAAAAAATATAATTTAAGGTCAGAAGACAAGGTTATTTTGTTTGTCGGCGGGCTTGATAGCGCCCATTATTTCAAAGGGGTTAATTTTCTTATAAAAGCTTTTGCCAAGGTTGAAAATCCAAATGCCAAATGTTTGATTGTTGGTAAGGGAAACATGCGCAAAGAATATGAAAAAATGGTTCGCGATATGAATTTGCAAGAAAAAATAATTTTTGCTGGTTATGTGAATGATAAAGATTTGCCGTGTTATTATAATTTGGGAGATATTTTTATTTTGCCATCGATAAACAAAAATGAAGCTTTTGGTATTGTGCTTATCGAAGCTATGGCCTCTGGTTTGTCGCTTATCGCCAGCAATTTGAAAGGAGTTCGACGAGTGGTCAATCCCGGAGTTAATGGATTGTTGGTTGAGCCAAAAAACAGTGATGACCTTGCTGACAAAATAAATTATTTATTAAAAAATCCGCAATTGATGCAGCAATTTTCAGAGTTGGGACAAAAAATCGTGGCCGAAAAATATCGTCCGGAAGTGGTTACGAAAAAATTGATAGAAATTTATAATAATTTATAATGTGGGGGACACGATACATCGTGTCCGTACGATATTTTATGTTAAAAAAATTCATTGGCCGTTTGTTTTATATAATTCCGGCAAAACCGAATACGGCGCAAATCGCCGTTACCAATATTTGCAATTTTAATTGTCCAATGTGTCAGCGCTTTGATCTAAAGGTTGATATCAAACACATGGAAGCGCAAATGTTTGAACAAATTTTAGAAAAAATAAAAGATGTTCCAAATATAATTTTGACCAGTTGGGGAGAGCCATTAACTCATCCGCAACTTTTTGATTTTATTAAAAAATCTGCAAAAAGTCATAAAGTTCGCCTGACTTCAAACGGAGCTTTACTGGATGAAACAAAAGCCCAAGAACTTTTGATTAGCGGACTTGATGCCATAACTTTTTCGGTGGATACGCTGGATGAAAAAGAAAGTTACGGTCATCCGTTAAAAGAACAGATTAAGAATATTGAATATTTCGCAAAGTTAAATTTCGAAGCCGGAACTCCGGTTAAAATATTTTTGCAGACGGTTTTTCTAAAATATGATAAAAATAATTTTCATGAAATTGTTGAGTTTGCCAAAAAAAATAAGATTAATCGAATAAGATTAACCAGAGTTGATCAAAGATTTAATGATTATGCTCGACCAAGTCAGGAAGAAGAAAAAAAATTAGTGAAATTTCTCGAAAAAGAATTAAAAGGCTCAAAAGTTGGACTGGATTTTTTGCCATACGTAGCATTTGATGGTTTATTTCGTATCATTTTTAAAATTGTTTATCCGCTTTTGCATCGGTTTGGCAAATTTTGCTTGCGCACCTTTGATGATGTGTATATTAACGAACGTGGTGAAGTCACGCCGTGTTGTTCGTTGCCAAATTTAAATTGCGGGAATATTCTGGAAAGTGATTTACAGACAATTTGGCAAAGTGAGAAGTTTAAAAATTTTCGACAAAATCAAGAAAAATATTGCGGTAAATGTGATATTTTAAAAATAAAGATCAAATGAAAATAGTTCTGATTTCCAATCTTTATCCGCCGTTGGATCGTGGTGGGGCGGAACAGGTGGCGCAAAAAATGGCCGAAAATTTACAAAAAATTGGTCATGAGGTTTTTGTTTTTACGTTGGGAAGAGAAAACAAAGAAGAAACTATCAATGAAGTCAAAGTTTTTCGTTATCGCGCGAAAAACTTATTTTTTTATAGTGATGATTTCAAAAATCCAATTTGGAAAAGATTATTTTGGCATATCTTTGATGTTTTTAATATTTTTTCATATTTTGAAGTAAAGAATTTTTTAAAAAAACACCAACCTGATTTGGTAATTTGTCATAATTTAAAAGGTTTGGGTTATCTAACGGTCAAAGCCATTGCGGATTTGCAAATTAAACAAATTTATGTGGCGCATGATATTCAGTTGGCTGTTCCTTCCGGCTTGATGTATTTTCAAAAAGAAAATTCTTTTATCGCAAATGGTTTTTTGACAAAAATTTACTGTAAAATTTGCGCCAGACTTTTTCAAAAAGTTGATCTGGTGATTTCTCCGTCAAAATGGCTGTTGGAATTTTATGAAAAACGCGGTTTTTTTGAAAAATCACAAAAAACTGTTTTACAAACCCCGGTTTTTTTGCCGGAAGCTAAAATTGAAAATAAAAAAAGAACCAGAAAATTTATTTATATTGGTCAACTAGAAAAACACAAGGGAATTGATTGGCTTTTAAGTTTTTGGGATGAAAATTGTAAAGATTTAATTTTAGAAGTTGTTGGTGATGGCAGTTTGCGACATGATTTGCAACTAAAATATCCGAAGATTAAATTTTATGGTAAAATTGATGCCAAAACAATTTTAAATGAGTTTGATTTTCTTATTATGCCGACATTAGTTTTTGAAAATGCTCCAACAGTGATACCCTTGGCTTTGGCTTTTGGCGTGCCGGTTTTGGTAAATGATCTTGGCGGTTCGGCGGAATTGATAATTGAAAATAAAAACGGGTTTACACTGCAACCGCAAAATAAAGTCCAACTAAAAAGCATTTTGGAAAAAATAAAAAATTTGTCTGATGACGAATATCGAGAAATGTCATTAGTAGCTATAAGATCAATCGAAAATTTAAACGAGAATGAATATTTTTCTCAATTGAATCTTTTGTTACAAAATTTGTAAAAATAAAATTCCCGTTGCCAAATTTTTACAATTATGCTACTATTTCGACAGTATTAAAATTTATGGGGGAATAGTTCAATGGTAGAATGTCGGTCTCCAAAACCGCTGATGAGGGTTCGATTCCTTCTTCCCCCGCCAACCTACGCTCTTCGAGCTTCGGTTGGCACGCCAGCCTTCGCCAACCATGCTTCGCCATAGCGGCTACGCGACGGCAAAAACTTCGGCTGGCACGCTATCTTCGTTATTGCTTAAGATATGGAATTTTTTAGCGAAGGCTGTCCTTCGAAGCTTTATGCGAAGAAGGACAAATATATTCAAATATTTATTATTTAGTAATGAGGTATATAAAAAAACGCCAAATATTGGCGTTTTTGGTTTGATAATTGATAATAAAGTTGTTCCTCTGCAAAATAATCCATAATATAGAAATAAAATTGTCAAATTTTAGGTAATAGTGCACAGTTTTTTATTTACATTTGGGGGAAATTTGGGTAAAGTAAAAGGGTAGTTTATAAAGTAGGGGCAGGGCTTGACCTGCCCAAAAAACCAAAATAAATATGAATTTAAAAGAGTTTATCCGTGAAGTGCCAAATTGGCCAAAAGAGGGAATTAATTTTAAGGACATTACAACAATTTTAGAAAATCCGACTGCTTTTAAATTTACGATTGATGAAATGACCAAACCTTTTCTCAATGATGGAATAAATAAAATCGTGGTTATTGATGCGCGCGGTTTTTTGTTGGGTTCTGTTATGGCTTATAATTTAAAGCTGGGAATTTCTTTGGTGAGAAAAAAAGGCAAACTGCCATACAAAACAATTGAAGAAAATTATGAAAAAGAATATGGTTTTGATGTTTTGACTATGCATGAAGATACGATTAAACTGAATGAAAAAGTTTTGATTGTTGATGATTTATTGGCAACCGGCGGAACATTGGAGGCTACTGTAAAAATGATCGAAAAAATGGGTGGAATTGTGGCCGGAATTTCAGTGATTGTTGATTTGCCTTTTTGTGGAGGGAGAAAAAAATTAGAGAAATATAAAATAAATAGTTTGGTAGATTACGAACATGAATAGTTATTCTGCTAATTCATAAATTAAATTTCTACGAATGCTACAAATCTTCAAATAATTAAGCTTCGAATTCTACAGATATTGCTTTTTATTCGAAGCATTCGTAGCTTAATTATTCGTAGTATTAGCAGTATTCGAAGTTTAGCTATTCGTAGATTTGTAGTATACATAACTTTATAAACTTAAGTATGAAAATAGGCATTATCGGAGGCAGTGGTCTTGACGACCCAAAATTTATTGAGAACTTTTCGACCAAAACGGTTTTTACGCCGTATGGCGGATGTTCGAGCGAATTGACTTGCGGCCAAATTGGCGGTCATGATGTTGTTATTTTGTCGAGACATGGCCAAAATCACAAAATTGCGCCTTCCAATGTGCCTTATCGAGCGAATGTTTGGGCGATGAAACAAGAAAAATGCGATTTTATAATTGCTACGACTGCTTGCGGATCTTTGCGTGAGGAAATTAAACCGGGAGATTTGGTTTTTCCTGATCAATTTATTGATTTTACAAAGAAAAGAAATAATACTTTTTTTGATGATCAAGTTGTTCATACACCAATGGCTGAACCTTTTACTTTTAAATGGAAAAAAGAATTGTTGAACAAAACACAAGAAATGAATTTGCGATTTCATGAAAAAGGTACGGTGATCACAATTGAAGGTCCGCGTTTTTCAACGCGAGCGGAAAGTAAATATTTCCAGACAATTGGTGCGGATATAATTAATATGTCCACGGCCAGTGAAGTAATTCTCGCCAATGAATTAAAAATTCCATATTGCGCAATTGCCATGGCGACCGATTATGATTGTTGGAAAGAAGGTGAAGAATCGGTCAGTTGGGAAATGATTGTCGCCAGATTAAATGAAAATGCTTATAAAACAAAAAATTTAATTATTGAATTTATCAAGTCATTGCCAGCGGCAAAAAAAATCGCTATGGTTGGAGTTGGTTATGTTGGTTTGGTAACCGGAACTTGTCTCGCGGAAATTGGCAATATTGTCACTTGCGTTGATGTTAATGAAAAAAGAATTGAAAATTTAAAAAAAGGTATTAGTCCGATTTTCGAACCGGGGATTGAAGAGTTAATTACCAAAAATGTTAATGCCGAAAGATTGTTTTTTTCCAATAATTTGAAATCAATTTTAAATGAACAGGATATAATTTTTATCGCCGTTGGCACACCGCCAAAAGAAAATGGCGAAGCTGATTTGCAATATGTGGAAGCGGTGGCGCATGAAATTGGCAAAAATATTCAGAAAAATTTAATTATTGTGAATAAAAGTACAGTACCGATTGGCACTGGTGATACGGTCACCCAAATAATTCGTGAATATTATGGCGGTGAATTTAGCGTGGTCAGTAATCCGGAATTTTTGCGCGAAGGAACGGCGATTGATGATTTTCTTCACGCTGATCGAGTAGTTCTTGGTTGCGATAATCATGCTGAGGCAATTAAAATTATGCAAGAACTTTATCAACCGCTTGAATGTCCGATTTTGGTTACGGATTTGAAGTCTGCAGAAATGATTAAGTATGCTTCCAATTCATTTCTGGCCATGAGTATTTCTTTTATAAATTCAGTCGCCAATATTTGCGAAAAAGTTGGCGCTGATGTGTTAAAAGTTTCCGAAGGCATGAGATTAGACAAAAGAATTGGCAAAAAAGCTTTCATTACCGCCGGTTGCGGTTATGGTGGTTCTTGTTTTCCAAAAGATGTGCAAGCTCTGATAAATATTGGACGGCAAAATAATGAAACTTTTACAATTTTGGAAGAAACGGAAAAAGTTAACGAAATAATGAAAACCAAAATTTTTCATAAATTAAAAAAACATCATCCTGATTTGGTTGGCAAAAAAGTGGCGCTTTGGGGAGTGGCCTTTAAACCGTTGACTGATGATTTGCGATTTGCGCCAGCGTTAAAAATTATTGAAAAATTATTGGCGGAGAATGCTTCAATTTCTGTTTTTGATCCGGTCGCTCATGCAAATTTAAAAAATATTCATCCGCAATTACATTATGCGGATTCTCCGCAGGAAGCTGTCAAAGATGCGGATATTTTGTTGGTGGTGACGGAGTGGAAACACTTTAAAGAAATAAAACTTTTTGAAATAAAAGAATTAATGAAAGGTTTGGTGATTATTGATGGTCGAAATATTTTTGATCCGGAAGAAGCTCGTAGCTACGGATTTATTTATGAAAGCATTGGTAGAAGACCGCATCAAAATCATTTTTATTTATAGAAAACAAATTAGGCGCGGAAACGCGTCTTTTTTATTGATTTATTTCTAATTTGCGTTATAATGTCTATATAAACTTATGAAAAAGTGCCTTGTTTGTAACAAAGAACTGCTTGCTAAATATATCGAAAAACACGAGGCAATTTTTTGTTCCGATGAATGCGTTCAAGTTTATGAAGGTAAGTTAAAAGAGTTGGATGAGGTGATTGATTGGGAGAAGTGTTGTTAGATAGTTTTAAAGTTTATAAAGTATAAAGTTCATAAAGTAGGGGCAGGGCTTGTCCCGAAGGGATCCCTTTGGGAACCTGCCCAAAAAAAACGCATTCAGCGTTTTTTTGTTTGCACAAATTTGTGGTAATTGTCGCAAAATGATAAAATAAGTATATTAAATTATTTTATGACTTATTATTGCGAACACATAACCAAAGAATTTCAAGAAAATTGGGATGAAATAGAAAAATTTGGATATGAAAGAATATTTATAAAAGAATAAAAAGTAATTTTATGCCTGAATTTGATCTTGACCAAGAAGAGTTAGAAATAAAAGAGAACAGCAAGATAATACCTTGGTGGCAAAGGTTTTTAATGAAATTTTTTCCAAAATATTTCTTCAAAATCTATGCGGACAAAATAAATGTTAATAGTGATGACATTGAATTGTCTTCCAACCTTTTTGAAAATAAAAAAATTCATATTCAGCCATTGAGCGGAGGTTCGCGCGGTTTTATCTTAACTTTGGATAATAAATTAACATTATGGTTTTATCAAAATGGTAATCATTTTGAATATGATGGATTTGAAATGGGAGAATATGAAGATTTGGATATTTTGCAAAATGTTGCGGGATTTGACGCTTTAAAAAATATGGGGCCAATCTCAAAAGAAGAAAGTGATTATTACAATAATCCTGATAATTTTAAAAAATACCAAAAATAATTTAAATTATGTCCGAATATTATCAATCTCAAAGAACTCGCGGATTATACGATCCCAAATCAAAACAAGCATTCAAATTATCCCGCAGCAAACTGGATTTATTTTTAAACTGTCCGCGATGTTTTTATCTCGACAGAAAATTGGGTGTCGGCCGACCGCCGGGATTTCCTTTTGCGTTGAATTCAGCGGTGGATCACCTTTTGAAATTGGAATTTGATATTCATCGTGCCAATGGAAGCAAACATCCGCTGATCGAAAAATATAATGTTGACGCGCGACCGATTCCGCACAATGATTTAGATAAATGGCGACATAATTTTACCGGCGTTCAATCTTTGCATCAGAAAACTAATTTGTTAATTTTTGGGGCGATTGATGATCTTTGGCAAAATTCTAATGGCGAATATATTGTCGTTGATTACAAAGCAACTTCAAAAGATGGCCAAATTACAGAATTAAATCAAGATTGGCAAATTGGTTACAAAAGACAAATGGAAATTTATCAATGGCTCCTTCGTCGCAATGGACTGAAAGTTTCCGATACCGGATATTTTGTTTATTGTAACGGTCGAACTGACCGCGAGGCTTTTGACGGCAAATTGGATTTTGAAGTTACGCTTATTCCGTATCACGGAAATGATTCTTGGGTTGAAAAAACAATTATTGACGCACACAAATGTTTGAAAAGTGACAAAATTCCAAAAGCAAATAAGGAATGCGATTATTGCAGTTATGTTGAGGCGGCAAAAAAACAACTGAGCAATGAAGCAACTGAGCAATCTAGCAAGAAGAGGAAGCAGTTGAGTTTGCTTGTGGAATAATTTTTAATAAATATTTTAGGACAAACAAAAATCCACTTTGTCATTTCGACCAACGTGGCTTGCCCTGTCGAATGACAGGGAGAAATCTTTTTTAAATTGTAAACCAATAATCGACTTTTTTTGAAAAGATTCCTCGATTACACTCGGAATGACAAAATTGGTTTACTCGAGATGACAACAATAAATAAAATTTATGCCACAAATAATAAAAGCCAATAGTTCAAACATTTCAGAAATAAAACCATTAGTTTTGTTATTGCGAAGAGAAGATAACGAAGAAACTGATGAAGAATTAACGGCCAGTTTGCAAAAAGCAATTGAAAATAATTTGCTTTTGGTTGCGGTTGAACAAGAAAGGGTGGTTGGTTATATTTTGGGAGAATTTTTTGGACAGACACAAGTTAATTTTCCAAATTCAATTTTTATCTCAGAACTTTTTGTTTTACCTGAATTCCGCAGTCAAGGAATTGGTAAAAATTTGGTTCGTTCCTTTTTGTCACAAAAATATCCTGAAGAATATGAATATTTTTCGCTGTCGCATGATCCAGAAGAAGAACATTTATCCAAATATTATGAAAATTTCGGTTTTGTTTTGACCGGAAATGTTTTGACCGGAAAGACAAAAAGTGGCAATATAATGATGCGTCGTGCGAGAGTTTAACAAATTGTAAAAAATCCGCTATAATATAAGGGCATTAATGCACTAATTATGCCCCCATTTCCGATAATTTTTGCCAGCGATAATAATCCTTTTAATTTAACTAATTGGGCCAAAAACAGGTTTTTGGTCTTGATTTTTTATCGTGGAATTTGGTGCAATTCATGCAAAAAGCAGTTAAAAGAAACAAATGAGCATTTAACTGAATTTGAAAATTTGCAAAGTAAGGTCGTGGCCGTTTCCGCTGACACGGCATTTAAAGCTAGCCTCATGAAAACTTTTTTGAAGTTAAAATATCCAGTTTTAGCTGATCATAAATTAGAATTGATAAAACTGTTTCAATTAGAAATCTTGGAAAAAGAAAACTGGATCGCCAAACCGGCTGTTCTGATTTTTGACCAAGAGGGAATTAAGGTTTTTGAATATATTGGCAAAGACCACGAAGACAGACCTTCAATTGAGGCCATACTGACAAAGTTAAAAGATTTAAATTTAGCGAAAATTTAGTTTGTATTTATCCAAATTTAGATAAAAAACGGCTAATATTGACAAAATGCCGTTTTTTTGTTATAATTAAGAGTTAGTCGAACATTAACAATTAACGAAATTTTTGGAGGATATCATGTCAAAAAGACCTGGTCGTATTATTATCGTCGCCCCGATGCGCGCCCATTGCGAAACCGTTAAGAATATTTTTCTTAACGCAGAAAAGTTTGAGACATTTTTGTCCAAACATCAGGAGAATGATCTGTTGGACATTATTGAACTCGACGAAACCTTTGGCCTCGTAGGAGGCACGGGAATTGGTAAAACTGCTTTTATTAAAGATATTTGTGCTTGGCATTTTGGTGAAAATTTCGATTTCGATATTGTTACAAGAGATGAAGAAGCCACGGCCGCCACTTGGAAATGTCCAGTGTTGGTGGTAACTGTTGGCATCGCGCTCAATTGGTTCAAGTCCGGAGAGATCCGCGACGAGGACATTTTGATCTTTGATGAGATTCATCTTACAAGCGCTCAAGCTGAGTTGTGTCTGGCTTTGGCCAAACATCGTGGAATGAAAGTCAATTGGCTTTCGGCCACGGTCGATCACGAAGTTTATGCGGAATATTTGCAAACAGATAAAGTGATCGTGGTCAACAGCTTTGACAAAAGTAAAAAAGCTGAAGTCAAAAGCTATCAGTTTTCTTATCGTTATAGTTACAATCCAGATATCATCTCGACAAGAGAGCCCTGGATTGACTATTTGATGTCCAAGACTAGCTTTCTCGATCAGGTAAAAGAAGGAAAGCGCGGCGTGGCCGTGTTTTTGCCAACGCGCGCTCAATGCGAAGAGATGGCCACCAAGTATCGTTCGGATGAAATTTATACCGACTTCTACCACGGTGGCGAATTGGCGACGAAATTGCAGGATTTTATCCTCGGCAATGTGCCAAAGCCGTTCATCATTTTTATGACCACGGCGGGAAGTTCGTCACTCAATCTGAGTGGGCTGGACACTGTCGTAATCATTGATTCTATCTGGAATGAACGAATTAGCATTAGCGGTACCAAGATGTTGGATCGCGGAATGCTCGGTTCGAATGAAATTATTCAGATGATGGGCCGTGTAAATGGTCGAGTGGCCAATGGGCAAGTCATTTTTCTCAGCGAAAGAACCATCGATTTTGAAAACCTAAGACTGGAAAGTCCTAAGTTTGTTCTCGGTGGAAACATCGAAAATTTGGTGATGATTTTGGCCAAAATGAGGATTAATTTTGAAGATATTTCGCTAATTACAAAGATTGACAAAGTTCAGTATGATGCTGCTCTGCGTTTGTTAAAAACGCGAAAATTGATTGAGCCAAGCAATCGCTTGACCAAGTATGGCGAAGCGGTCATTAAGTTGCCGACCTCGCGAGTTTGGGCCGAACATATTGTTAAAGCCAGTGATACGCTCGAGCCGATTGTTACGATGATTGCGGCTTGTCCGTCAATTGAAGCCATGATTAAGAACAAAGATGATGGAATGGAATGGGGTGAATTTCTGGTAGAGAACAATGACTTCCTGACTAAGTACAATATCGTCAAAGAATTCCTTTATGGTTTTGTGCGAATGAAGCACAGCGCTTCCGGACGAGAGGTCCAGTTCTTTGGCGATTACTTTGGCTGGTGCAAGGAAAAGAACCTGCACCCAAAGCAAATTCAGGAAGCGGTTCTTGGTTTGAACGCCATCTGTCGAGCTCTCGACATTGATCTTCAGGATGCCATTGATGGGATGCAATTCCCAGATTTGACTCCGGGATTGATCAAGGAATTCGAAGTTCTAATGGTAAAAGTTGGCGCCATGACGGTGGCTGATTACCGACATCTTGACGGATTTACAATTTATGGAAACAACCGACTTGGCGTGGCTAAGAAGTTTCCGAAGATTGGTATTTCCTCGGTTTTTCGTGGTATTCATATGTTGGAGGGCGTTTCTCTTTCTGACGAAGTTATGTTGGAATGTGCGGAACGCGTTTTGTTCCTGGAATACTCGTACAGTTTCAAAACATATGAGTATCAGATTCTGTTGTTTGGTCGTGATTTTGCCAGAATTACTACGGAAAAACCACTGGTTGAATCGGATACACCAAAACCGGTTGTGAAGCCGGTTCCTGATCTTAACGCAAAACCAGCTTTTACTCCGGTTGTTTTCCCAACAATGGAAAGAAAAGCTAATGAGCAGGAGGCTCGGGTGGCTTTTGCCAAAGCAATTCTGGAAACTCCGTCAGTATTTTTGACGCAAAAAGAAATTTTGTACGTGATGCAATCATGGCGGATGTTGAAACAGAATGACAAAGAGAAAAAGATGTTTTATTTCTTAGCTCGTTATGGAATTTATAATAAGGAAAGTTTCGATCTGGCGCGAAAACGGGGAGTAATTTCCATCTTTGCCTAGTACACATGGACAGCAATTCACAAATTGCTGTCTTTTTATTTTTATGCTATATTTACATAAGGAAAAGTTTAAATTATTTTCATTTTGGTCATGAAACTGGCATTATTTAATTACGACTTACCAAATAAATTTATTGCCCAAAAGCCCGCGTCTCCGCGCGATTCGGCCAAACTTTTGGTTTATGACAAAAAATCAAAAAAAACAGTTCATGACACTTTTTTAAATTTGGATAAATATCTTAGAAAAGGCGATGTTTTGGTTTTTAATGATTCAAAAGTTTTTCCGGCCAGATTATTTGGCAACAAGGAAAGCGGTGGTAAGGCCGAATTTTTATTTTTAAAAGAATTGGCAAATTCGCAATGGGAAGTTTTGATCGGTTCCCGAAATCCATTAATTGGTACCAAATATATTTTCCCTAACAAATTAATGGCCGAAATTGTGGCCAAAATTCCGGGTAAAAGTTGGTTGGTAAAATTTAATAAAAGTAATTCAGAAATAAAAAAAACTTTGGTAAAATTCGGTCACATGCCATTACCGCCGTATATCAAAAACGATTCAACCGAAAAAAAGTTGCAAGAACAGTATCAAACAATTTATGCCAAAAAATCGGGCAGTGCCGCCGCACCAACGGCTGGTTTGCATTTTACGGAAAGATTATTAAAGAAATTAAAAAAAGTTGGTGTGCAAATGGAATTCGTAACCTTGCATGTCGGATTGGGAACATTCAATTCCGTGGATACCGAAAATATTGAAGATTATGAAATTCATTCAGAACGAGTGGAAGTTTCCGCAAAAACCATGAAAAATTTAATGAAAGCAAAAAAAGAAAATAAAAGAATTATCGCCGTTGGGACAACTTCGGTAAGAACATTAGAAGCGATTTTTGCGAATTATCCAAATACAAAATCTGAAAATATTGATCGGGAAGTAAAAATATTTATTTATCCGGGATACAAATTTAAATTCGTTGATGCCATAATTACCAATTTTCATTTACCAAAATCATCTTTGTTAATGTTAGTTTCCGCTTTCGTCGGTCGCAAAAAAATTTTGGATTTATACGAAATTGCCAAAAGTAAAAATTACAGATTTTTTAGTTTTGGGGATGGCATGTTTCTTACAACTGACCAACAGACCAACTGATCAATTAGACAAAAGAATAGTAATTTTCGTAGCATTCGTAGCTTTATTATTCGTAGATTAGTAGTATTCGAAGCTCAGTTATTAGAAGATTCGTAGTCAAAAACTTTATCACTAAGTGATCCCTTCGGGATAAACTACCATATTTATGCAACAAAGCTCATTAATTCAAAATAACAAGCAGGAAATTGAAATTTTGGAAACAAAAAAAGAAATTAAATCAAATAACACAATAAAAAAAACTATGAAAAATAAATATATAAAAGATTTAAAAACCGGAGATTATTTGGAACAGGAACTTTTTGCAGTCAAAATGGTTCGTTTGGGTATTACCGCCGGTGGTAAAAATTATTTGGATTTAAATCTGGTTGACAAAACCGGCGAGGTAAATGCCAAAATTTGGGCTGACAATCTCAAGAATTGTCCAATGCCGGAAGTTGATGAAATTATTGGCGTTTATGGTTCCGTAGAGGAGTTCAAAGACAAAAAACAGATTAATATTACAGGAATAGAAAAGAATTTAGCTTATAGCTTGACTGATTTTTTGCCAACGACAGAACGAAATCAAGATGAAATGTGGTCAGTTGTTGCAAAAACCATTAAAAATATAAAAAATAAAGATTTAAAAAAGTTATTGGATAATATTTTTAACGATGAAATGATTGAAAAATTTAAAAATTCTCCGGGCGCTGAACATATTCATCATGCGTATCTTGGCGGACTTCTAGAGCATGTTGTGGAAATGTTGACCTTGGCCAAAACAACGGTCGAACTTTATCCGCAAATTAATGATGATTTGTTAAATGCCGGAATTATTTTGCATGATCTTGGCAAACTTGAAGAATATACTGTTGGTAATTCAATAAATCGATCTGTAATTGGAAATTTGGTTGGTCATTTGATTTTAGGGACAACTTTTGTGGACAAAGAAATGGCAAAGATAAAAAGTTTTCCGGAAAATTTGCGGGCAAAGATTTTAAATATGCTTATTTCGCATCATGAACGTCCGGAATTCGGTTCACCGGTTCGACCAATGACTTTTGAAGCCGTAGCGTTGACTTATATTGATAATTTATCGGCTAAAATAAATACGGCTGACAAGGTGTACAAAGAAAATGAAAAAAATTCCGAACTGGAATTTTCCGATAAAAATTTTGCGCTTGATGCAAAAATGTATTTGCAATAATTATGCCAAAAATTGATTTGTTAATGCTCAACATGGGAACATTTTACGATTGGGATCATGGCATTGTCAATCGTAATCGTTTTGTTTTGCAAAATTTTGAAAAAGATGAAAGAGTCAACAAAATTTTGGCTGTGGATTTTTTGCCGGTAAAATTAAAACAAGCTTTGCGATTTTATTGGCAGAATTTGCTTTTGGAAAATAAAGATTTCGAAATGATTTATGGAGATTTGCTGTCGGCTTGCTACCAAAGAAATCCCAAATTATATACTTATACCACGGTGCAATCGTTTTTTTCATTACGGCAAGTGGCCAAAGAAATAAAAAAAATGGTGGAAATTTTAAAACTTGAAAATCCGGTTATTTGGTCTTGTAATCCGATGTTTGTCGAACTTTTGGATTTAATGCCGGAAAATAAATTCGTTTTTGATACGGTTGATAATTGGCTAGAACATCCTGTTTATCCAAAAATAATGCCAACGGCCAGATTAAATGAAAATTATTCAAAAATAGCGAAAAAAGCTGATTTTATTTTTGCTGTTTCAGAGTCTATGGTCAAATTTTTTAAAGAAAAAGGCCGAAATGAAAATGTACATTGGCTTCCAAATGGAGTTGATTATGATCATTTTAATAATTTAGAAAATATCAATAAAAAAACCGAATTAACGGATGAAAAAAGAAGAATCCTCGGTTATCTTGGAACAATCGAAAATCGTGTGGATTTGGATTTGTTAAAAATGATTGCGGAGAAAAATCCTGATAAATTATTGGCGATTTGTGGTCCGATCTGGGCTGATGTAAAAGAGGAGTTTGTGAAAAAATTGGGCAATTTGGCAAACGTGAAATCTTTTGGTCGAATACCTTTTGCTCTTTCTCCGGCTTATTTAAATAAATTTGACGTAGCTTTGATCCCACACAAAATGTCCGCTTTTGTTGAATCCATGAATCCAATGAAACTGTATGACTATCTGGCTTGTGGCAAACCGATTGTCACAACCCCAGGCGCCGGAACGGAAAATTTCAGTCATCTGCTTTATATTGCCAACAATAACGATGACTTTTTGCAAAAAATAGATTTGGCTTTGCAAGATGATTCGGAAATAAAACAACAATTACGCCGCGATGCGGCCAAAGAGAGAAGTTGGAATAATGTTGTTGGGGAAATGGCAAATAAAATACTAATTTAGAATTCTGAATTATGAAAAATTTAATGTTGTCATCTCGACCGAGCCTGCCCTGAGCGAAGTCGAATGGGTGGAGAGATCTTTTATAGAAATAAAATTCCAATAATGTTATATTTACTATTTATAACAGATTTCTCCATGCGCTTCGCTTAGTCGAAATGACAAAATAATACCTATGAATCTATCCATCATCACCGTTAACTGGAATGTCAAAGATTATTTGGAAAAAATGATCAAATCGATTTATCAATATTCGAGTGGTTTTAGTTTTGAAATAATCGTGGTTGACAATGACAGTCGTGACGATAGTGTGGAAATGTTGCATCAAAAATTTCAGGACAAAATCAATGAGCAAAGTTTAAAAATAATCGCCAATGATTTTAATGCTGGATTTTCCAAAGCCAATAATCAAGGATTAAAAATCGCAAAGGGGAATTATGTTTTATTTATGAACCCGGATATGGAAATCACGGAAAACAGTTTTTTAACTTTGCTTGATTTTTACAAAAAAACACCTAATTTAGGCTTGTTAACTTGTCGTTTGCTTTACGGCGACAAAACCACTCAGCCCAATGTAAAAAATGATCCTGACTTTTGGAGTCAACTGCTGATTATTTTAAAATTACATCATTTTTTGCCAAAAGTGCGTTCTTTGCAAAAATATTTTTACAGTGATTTTGATTATACGAGTAAAAATTTCGTCAAACAAATTATGGGAGCCTTTGTTTTTGGTTCGCGAGAAGTTTTTGAAAAATTGCCTGGTTGGGACGAGGATTATTGGATTTGGTTTGAAGATTGCGAAATGTGTTATCAGACAAGGAAATTGGGATATGATATAATTTATTTGCCTGAGACTTCGGTAATTCATTATGAAAGTCAATCATTCGGCCAAATTTGGGGTTGGCCAAAACAAAAGCGATTCAATACGGCAATGACTTTATATTTTCGCAAGCGCGGGCAGAACTTTGCGGTTTTGATATTTAAACTTTTACAACCCATCAGTTATTTGCTTTGTCAAATCGTCAATTTATTAAAAATAAAAACAAAAACGCAATCAACATTGCAAAAAAAAGTATGATAATTGTTAAAAACAATCAACCGCAAATAGAATTTTTGCAAGATGTTCGTCAAGAACATGATTATTTGTTTGAATTAAAAAATTTAATTTTGGAATTTTTGATTAGAGAAAAACAGTTGGCTTATGTCGAGTCGCAAAAAATTGAATTTGTGCCGATTAGCGGATTGGCGCAAACACATCATGAAAATTTGGGTGCTTATTTGAATGATTTTTTATTTCGTGATTTGCCGAATGCTTTTGCCCGAGTAGCCTGTGGTAAGTTCGCTGATTTTCCGCTAACGCATTATTGGTTAAGAGTGAATGATTTGCTTGTTGATTTGTCAATCAAACAATTTGCCAACAAACCGATTCCGACTTTTCGGGCATATGGTCCGTTGTTGGAAAATCACATTTTTATTTCTGATAACGCCAACAATCCAATTTACAAAATGTATAATGAAATTTAAAATACCACAATTCAGAATTCACAATGCAGAATTCAGAATTATAGTTTTAGTTCTGATTTTTTTAGAATTAGTTTCTTTTTTTGTTTACTGGTTAAAACCAGTTTTAAATATCGAAAATATCGCTTTTTTATTGATCATGGCACCAATTATTGTTTTGACGACAAAAAGCCCAAAATTCGGACTTTTTGTGGCTTTGGCTGAACTGATTGTGGGAAGTCAAGGACATTTGTTGAATTTTTCTTTTTATAATTTTGATTTATCTTTACGCATGGGGATTTTTTTAACTGTTTTACCGATTTCTTTGATAAAAATTACTTGGCAAAAACAGTGGGTGATTATCGGTAGTTTTTTGCAAAAAAATAAAATTATTCCCATATTTATATTAATTTTACTGCTGGCGCTGGCTAACGGATATTGGAGAGGGAATGTTTTTTCTAACATTTATCATGATTTTAACAATTGGTTATTTGGATTATATCTGATCCCGATATTGGCTTATTGGGAAAAAGATGATTGGTCAAAAATAAAAACAGTTTTCTTTGCCGGAATTTCTGTCGTCGCATTAAAAACATTATTATTTTTGTTCGTCTATTCGCACGGACTGGCCGTCGTCCCGCTTTTTTATAAATGGGGCAGGGATACTCTTTGGGGAGAATTTACCGTGGTGAACGGGAATTTATTTCGAATTTTTTCACAAGCACAAATTTTTTGTTTAATCGGTTTTGTTATATTTTTTGTTGAAGGATTTTTGGCAAAAGTTAAAACTGTCAAAAATATTATTTGGCAAACTGTTTTTTTGAGTATAGCATTAATCAGTTTGTCACGCAGCTTTTGGTTGGCAGGAATTTTAACTATTGGGTTGGTTTCAATTGGTTATCTATTCAAAAATCAAACTTGGAAAAATAAATTATTAATGATATTAAAAAATTGGACCAACTTAGTAATTTCCGGAATCGGTGCAGTAATTTTACTTCTGGTGGTAATAAACTTCCCTCTAAGCGGTAATTTTCAATTACAAGGCGCTGATTTGCTAACTTCAAGATTCCAAAACGAAGCGGCTATTTCTTCTCGGTGGAGTCAATTGCCAAATTTAACGGCCAAAATTGCGGAAAATCCCTTTTGGGGTTCCGGTTTTGGGACAACCATCACTTACAAAAGTTCAGACCCAAGAATAAAAAACGTCAACAATCCTGAGGGCACTTTTACCACTTATGCCTTTGAGTGGGGATTCTTGGATCTGTTGGTCAAGTTTGGTTTGTTTGGAGTAATTACTTTTTTGACAATCTTCGGCCAAAAGTTTTATTTTGTTGTACAAAAGTTAAAAAATAAAAAAGAAGATTTAGAGAATCTTCCTTTTATAGATTTGACCGTTGCAATAATTGTTTTGACTTTGGTTCATGCTACAACGCCATATTTGAATCATCCGCTCGGTCTGGGTGTTGTGGTTCTATTCGTAGCTTATTTTAATTTCGACCGAGAATCGAACCTCCAAATTGCGCATAACCGTTAAGAAAATCTTTGGCGGGCACTTCTTTTTTGCCTTCCATTTTTAATTTGTTTATTTGCAAATAACCTTCTCCGCATTTGACAATGATTTGATTTTCGATGCGCAAAACTTGTCCGACACGCAAACCGGCAATATCACTTGCCGGAAAATATTCTTCGACTTCAGTCAGGTCGATTTTTTTGTTAAGAAAAAAAGTATAACTTCCGGGCCATTCAACAAAAGCTCTCACTTGGTTGACAATTTTGGCGACCGGTTTTTGCCAATCGATTTCGCCAGCAATTTTTTCTATTTTTTGACAATAAGTGGCTTCATTTTCTGATTGAATTACCAAAGGTAACTCTCCTTGTAAATAATCGGGAATTATTCTGATCATAATTTCCGCCGAAAGTTCACTTAATTTCTGACTAAGTGTTGTAAAATTATCTTTTGTTTCTATTTCTATGTCTTCGGAGTAAACGATATCCCCCGTATCCATGCCGACATCCATGAGAATTATGGAAACTCCGGTAATTTTTTCATTGTGCAAAAGAGCGGATTGAATTGGCGACGGTCCGCGATATTTTGGCAAGAGAGATGGGTGAATATTCAAGCAACCGTGCTTGGGTAAATTTAAAATTTCCGAAGGTAAAATTTTTCCATAAGCCACAACCACGATTAAATCAGGATTTAGTGTTTTTATTTCATTAATAAAAGTTTCGTTTTTCTTTAAAAATTCCGGTTGTAGAATCGGTAAATTTTTATTTAATGCGCAAATTTTGACCGAAGAAAAAACGGTTTTGCGTCCTCGGCCTGATTGTTTGTCGCTTTCGGTTACTACAGCGACAACGGTAAATTTTTCGTTGAGTTCCTCCAAAATCGGCACAGCGAAGGCTGATGAACCCATAAAAACTATTTTTGTTTTATTGGTATTTTCGGCCATATTTTTCTCGGTGAATTTTTTTTGTATGATCAATGAATAAAATCCCATCCAAGTGATCGATTTCATGTTGAATAACGCGCGCAAACAGTCCTTTGGCCGTTAATTTTATTTCATGTCCATCGCTATCAAGAGCTTGCAAATCGATTTGATATGGTCGGCGAACATTGCCATAAATTCCGGGGACGCTGAGACAACCTTCTTCGTCAGTTTGTTTTTTCCAACTTTTGTGAGTAATTACCGGATTGATAAAGGGCAAAATGCCTTCTTTGGTATTGACAACAATGACTCGGCTGGAAACATTTATTTGTGGAGCGGCCAAACCAATGCCATCTTTGGCTAACATTGTTTCGGTCATGTCGCGCAAAAATTGGGGGAAATTTTTTTCGTGTATTTCTTTGGTGGTTAGCGTTTGTGCTTTTTGGCGAAGGATTTTTGCCGGGCTGGTGATGATATCTAAAATCATAAATTTGATTTAATCGACAATATTATAACAGATTGAGCGGGTTCCTGTCAATGCGCCAATAACGGGGGACGAGGTCAAGATTTAAGAAATTTTGCATTTTTTTTTCATCGTCAAAAAATAGCGCCAGCTGTTGGCGAAAACGTTGCCGAACTTTGCGACGATAGTGCAAATATGGTCCTTCCATCCTACAAAAAGCGAAATCAGAAAAATTTTTTTCCTCGGACAAGCGGTTGATTTTTTGATACAAGTCATGCGCTTCTTTTTGGGCGACTGTTTCATCATGATGATCAAAAAATATTTTTAGTAAAAATTTGTTAGGCGGATATCCCAAGTCTTGGCGAATTTGCAGTTCATTTTTGTAAAAAGAAAAATAATCATTTGGTAGATATTTAAAAATTTGATTGTCCGCATAATTGGTTTGTAAGATCAAGGACCAATTCTGATTATGTCCATTTTGGGCGCAAACATTGGCAATAGCGCAAAAAACTTTTTCATTGGCGGAGAAGTCCGGTAAATTGAGCAAATTATCAAAATATAAAAAACAAACCATGGAAAATTTTGGCCAACCGCATAGATCAGCGGGGACATGATCAATTAAACAAAAATCAGTTTTTGGTTTTTGGCCGTTCGGTACCAATTCGATCGAGATCGAGAGCAGTTTTTCCAACTGTTTTTTTAGTCCGAGCGCACCAATCCCAAAAGCGCGCAAATCAGTACTCCCGCACTTGGGACAACTTAAAAAAATATCCTGAGACTGGCCACAACGAAAACAACGTAACTCTTTTTCATTAACAGTCATTGGTAAATGACAATCAGGACAAATTGGCAAAAATCCACAATCATGACAAACCAATTGCCCGGCCTCTCCCGCTTTGTTGGCAATAAGTAAAATTTTATTTTTTTGAGTCAAATTTTCCTTTATGATGTTTAGCAATCGTTCACTCAAAAAGAAATAATCCTTTTTGCGTTCATGGCGCAAATCAATGATTTCTGTTTTGACAAGATTTGTTCCCAGTTTGATAACTTTGGTTTGTTCATGGGGCATTTTTGTCAAGTGACAAATTTTTGGAGAGAGCGAGGAGTAGATCAATTTTGCGCCAAAAAGTTCGCCTAATTTTTGACAAACTTCAACAGCATCGTAACGTGGATCTTGGTCCCACTGTTTGTAATCGTCGCCGTGCGCGGAATCAATAATTATTGTTTTGAGCGTAGCAAAAGGAGCAAAAACCGCAGATCTTGTGCCGATTATTATTTTTTTCTTATTGTTTTTTATCTCACGCCACAAACTGTTATGTTGATTTTTGCCATGTTTTTGGTCTGTTGATAAAATGGCACAGTCTTGGTGCCAGTCAACCGGTATGTTCTGGCAAAATTCAAGCATCGTTTCGACCGTGGCAAAAAGCAATAACAGCTGTTCGTTTCTTGCAAGAGAGTTTTGGATAAATTTTAAATATAGTGCAAGTTTTTTTTCTCGGTCGCGCGCGAACAGCAAAAAAAACTGCGCTTTGGATAAAGCGAATTCGGCAAAAAAGCTTTCCTCTAGTCGGTGAGGTTTGATATTGTTTGCCGACCAAATAAATTTATCGGAAAATTTGGCCGATTTTTTTGTAATTTCCGGATAAAACAACGCAAAAGTTGAACTTAGCGGATAACTGTAATATTCGGCAAACCAATTGATCATTGTCAATTGAAAGGGATTGATTTTTTGCCAAAAATTGTCTGGGGCGATAATTTCTTTTATCTTCTTGTCTTGATCGATCTCCGGCTGGTTGGTCAGTTCAGCGAGCAATCCCAAAATTTCGCTGTTGCGAAAATTTATTCTAACTAAATCTCCAACGGTTAAATTGTGTAAAGCATCAGGGATTTCATAATCAAAAAGACCCAGTTTTTTGGGCATTTTTTTGCGGGGAATTATTTTGGCGAATTTTGTCATGTTAACCGTTAAAATTAAAATTTCCCAAAAGATAACCAACTCCGAATGGCGCCTCGTAATTAAGAATTTCAAATTGACAATTCATTTTGGCCAAAGCGCCAAGCAAAATATATAACCCCGGAAACAGGCAAGGCAGGGCTTCTTGGATCATTTTTCCATCTATATTTTTGAAATTTTCCAGATTATTTTTTTTCAAAAGTTGGATGATTTTTTTGTCAAATTCTTTGGCCTGAGGAGAAAAACCGTGAGGGGAGTCATAAGCTAAACGATGTGACAAATCGCCGGAAAGAATAATGGCCACTCGTTTTGGAGAATCAAATGAAGCCTCTTTTAATGCTTCGCCAAAAGCAAAAAGCATCTCTTGGTCATTGGTATTATAATTGATCGGAACCAACCGATAATTTTTTTTGTTTTTTAGTAAATGAAAAAGTGGCACGGAAATGCCATGGTCCAAGTTTTGTTCGCTAAAAAGCTGGATCGGTAAATAGGTTTCATTGGAACTTTTTAATTTGTTAATAATTCCCAAATCAGCTTCAATTTCCATTTTGGTGGCAAAATCACCGAATTTTTCAAAGTTGATTTCATAATTTTGTCTGGTATTGATGGCCAAGAGCTCATTTGCCAAGTCTCCATGCGGTGAAATCATTATTATGGTATCGATGTGCGTTTCTTGTAATTTTTTTTCGAGTAATTCAAAAGCGGCCAAGGTTTTTTTTAGTTTTGGCAAATGGTTTTTTCCTACGTTGGGAATTAAAAATGGCGGGTGGGGAACAATGGCCGCAAAATTAATCATATATATTTATATGTAAATTTTTATAAAATGATGATAATTAAATAAAATATTCTGAATTTTTAATTAATAGACTATTGTTTATAATCCAAATCAATAACTTCACCAAGCGGTAAATTTTCTAAACTTTTTGGCTCTACGACTTGAACATTTTTCCAATTATATCCAAGAGTTTTGAAAACCGAGGCATTGGCAATCGGATGCTTTTCGCCATTACCGATTACATAAACCGTGGCGTTGTCTTTGGCTTTGACCAATTCGCCATCATTCAGACGAACCGTTTCGCCCAAAGTAAACTTGTCTAACTCTTCGGGACTGACAGGTGTCAATTTGAATTTGGGATAATTGATTTTTAAAATGTCTTTTGTGATAATTGGTTTTTTGATTCCGTTTTCCACATAAAAAACAGCACCGTTTTGTTTGTTTTGCAAAAGAGCGCCAACCGGATAAGCGGAGTTCATGCCAATAGTTTCACCAATGGCAAAGCTACTAAATTCTTGATCGGTTATTGGTTCAAATTCTTCGGGATTATAACCAAGGGTGCGTAAAACTTCTTTGTTTTCAAATGGACGCAAGATATCATCGACCAAAAGGTAAACTTCTTGTTTTGGATTTATCAAAAGTGAATAGTTGGAATAACGAATCGGATTACCGAGCGGATATTGTTCCATTTCTTTTTTGTTAACAATGATTATGTTTTTGACATTATAACGGCTGATTAGCGCAGAACGAGTTAAAAATGGTCGTCGTAATCCTTGTTTGATAATCCATACTCCGGCTTCATCTTTGACTTGAAGTAAACTGCCGTCAGGATATTTTTGGTTGAACCAACGATTCCAAATCTTCCAAAGATTAAAATTACCGGCAACATGTGGTGTGTAATTATAAAGATTGGCCGTGGCTTGGTTTTTGATGGTAATGGTATGTCCATCGATAATATACGTCCCGCCTTTAACTTTTAACCAGCCGTTTTGACTGTTTTCGACATACCAACGTTGCAATCCGGCGGCTCGATCAACTTGTGTGCC
>Ga0172379_10002658_pt1 | contig 30920 bp, 25 predicted proteins | sample GrowelOW334metaG_FD_119756 | JGI IMG/M metagenome (GOLD analysis project Ga0172379, IMG submission 119756) | Groundwater microbial communities from an aquifer near a municipal landfill in Southern Ontario, Canada - Groundwater well OW334 metaG | ecosystem: Environmental > Aquatic > Deep...
ATGAAAATTAATTATTTGAAGTCTAAACTTTGCAGTATCGCTTTTGCTAAATTTAGCTAATTTATCTATTCTTTGCATAACTTTAAAACTATGCAATTTAGTTCTAAACCACAAGTTACTAACCTGCATTCAAGACTCCTTTCTTACTTAGCAGAGTCTCAAATGTTTCGTAACTTATTCACGGCGATAAACACCTTTTAATGAATTAATCTTAATTCTGAATAACTCATTTAATGTCTTAAAAAACATTGATTTTGAATTGACGCGAGAATCATCATCATTTATCCATTGAACTGGAACTTGCTTGATTTTACATTTTTGTTCTTTTGCAATTCTTAGCAGCTCCATATCAAAACCCCAACGCCAAATGGTTTGCCTTGGGAATATCTTATCTGCAGCAAGACTTGTAAATAATTTAAATCCGCATTGCGTGTCAGGAAATCCCGGGAGAATTAATAATTGAATTAACATATTTCCCATCCGCGCCATTATAATTCTTGAAATAGGCTGTTTTACTTTGACATTACTATCTTTTAAATAACGGGATCCAATCACAACATCTGCATCATTTGCAAATTTCAATAATTTTTCTACTTCTTCAAAAGGTGTAGAGTTATCCGCATCGGCAAAAAGTATATACTTTCCAATTGAATTTTTAACTCCTGTATTTACAGCTTTTCCTTTTCCGCCATTTTTTTTATGAACAATAATTTTACATTTCGAATTTTTATTTTTTTCAATTATTTCTAACATATTATCAGTTGAACCATCATCTACAATAACAATTTCATAAGTATAATTTTGTTTTTCGAGGTAACCAATCATTAATTTTAATGTTTTTCCAATTCTAGCCGACTCATTAAAAGCCGGTATTACAACAGATAAATATATATCATTCATCTTTTACTTCTCCTAAATTATATACAAAAACCGAATTTGTGATTCTACTTGTTGGATTATTTTTAGAAATTATTTGATATTGTTCTTTTGACATTAAAGTATTGGAACTAACTATTAAATAAAAATCTTGTTTTTTTGATAAATCAACAGGCAATTCTTTATTTATAATACCATAATATTTTAAAGACAAATCACCGCCCCATTCATAGTCAACATAATAATTTTTAATATTTTTTTCATCAATATATTTTTTTATTCTTTTTAAATCTTGACCCCAGTCTAAATTTGAATCTCCAGCAATTTTATAACCATTTCCAGAACCTCCAACAAATTGATTATAATAAGCAATATAATTTGGGTAAACAAGTATAAATTGAATTATTAAAATTCCAAAAAATATAAATAGTATATTTTTTTTAGATTTTAATTCTTGAAAAATATTACCGGCCATTACAAATAAAATTGGATAAATTGGAAAGATGTGACGAAGTCCAAGATTTGCTTTTGAAGTCATTGACATAAGTAAAAACAACGGAGCAGACAAATAAAATAAAGAATAATATATGTTTTTATTTTTGCTTTTTAAATATAAAAATAACGACAATGATAAAATAATCAGAGTTAAAATTGGAGTTTTAAGCAAGAGCAAGACCGGAAAATAATACCACCAACCAGTTTTTGAAGTCATTCCTAAAAAGTAAGAGCTATGTCCAGCCTCGACATGACTTATAACCATAAATAGACCCTTAAAATAATCTCTGGGTATCAAGAAATAATGCGAATAGCCATATATTTTATCAACCGGACCGTTCGATTCTAAAACCGGCGTTTTATCTAAACTTGTTAATTCTAAATTTGATGTTTTAATTGCTGATGACACCGAATTAGTGTTCGGAGATAAATTAAAATTAAAATGATAGGCCGATATTATCATAATCCAAATTATTACTATTATTACTAATAATTTTGGCCAAAAGTCAACAATTTTACGAAGTCTAATTTTTTGTTTGTAAATATACAGTAAAGATAAAATCAGCAGCGTTGGAATCAATATAATTGACGTATATTTAACCAAAAAAGCAAACGATAGGGCAAAAGCAAACATTACAATATTTAGCCACTTGTTGTTTTTTAATAAATTTACAAAAGTATATACTGAAAGTAAAAATCCTAGTGAAATAGCAATATCAGTAGTAATTAGATGACCGTGAGCAGTAAAATTTGGATCAAAAGTAAATAATCCAAGCGAAACAACACCGGCCCAATCTCCCCAAAATTTTCTGGAAATAAAAAATATTGAAATACCTAAAAGCAAAGTTAAAAACATGATTGGCAGACGTGTAAGAAAAATTAATAAATCTGCGTTATTTCCCAAACCGTAGAGAAAATCATCACCAAAAGCACGATTTTCTTTCCATGAATCATAGAAAAAATTCCCAGCAATATTCCAATAAAGTGAATCATTTGGAATTTTTGGGGATAGAGCTAAAAGTGGTGCTGCTACCATTGTTTTTACAAGTACCGGATGTTCCGGATTAAAGCGAAAATCATTTTTAACCAAATAAGTATAGCCGGCACTTAAATGTACTGCTTCATCAGTAGTAGCAGAATCATTTTTTGCTAATACAATTTGAACAGTAAGCTGAATTAATAAAAAAATTGCTGCAACAATGAATGGAACCTTCTTTTTCATTTTTTTTCCGGTAAATCAATTTGAATTTTCGGTGTTGTCCAAAATCCCATATATTTTCCAAACATAAGTCTTGTTGCAGAATCAATTGCCGAGAGAGAACTAATAAAGATAGCCGATATTGGTACCAATACCCACTGCGCGATCATTGGAATAAATTTTCTTTTTCTAAAGCCGGCTGGTCGAGGCGGCAAAAGTTTTAGCGAAATCCAGACTGTAATAATAAGACCTACCCAAGTCAGAGAAAGTAAGGTTTTACCGACTATTGGCAAATTGGTTGCAAGAACAGTATTTTTGAATCCGTTATTAAACCAAATCGGTAGCCAACCGATTATCGAGATATAAAAAGAAGCAGTTGCTAGTGAAATTTCCCCCTCAAGCATTCGATAAACTTTAATCCATTTGTCGAAAAAACGATATTTCATTTTTAAGGTGCTTTGCACAACATAAGGGAAATGTTCAATCCCGTAAGCCCAACGCTGTCTCTGCTTGTATTGATTTTTCAATGTTTCAACTAGTCGAGGCGCAAAAACCGCATCCATTGAAGCAGGCAGGAATATCGGAACTACCTTAAATCTACCATTATAATGAAAATATGCGCGCCAAAATTGACGAGAATCTTCATTAACTACTCCTACTTCCCAAAAATTCATATCAACCAAAGTCTGCATACTCATAGCATGAATTGCAAAAGTAATTAACCTCCAAGGACGAGTACCCTCAATTAACTGCCAAAATGATGCTCCAAATGCCAAAATACGATTTATAGGATTAACTCGCCAAATATTATTAGAATATATTGGCATTGATTGAAAAGCGGTATGAATTGGATCGTCTGAAAGTAAAAACTTGTAACCTACGCAATTAAAATAATGGCGATGTATTCTTGTGTCTGAATCTGCTGTTGTAACAATAACTTTTTCAAAATCAATTTTTTCTGCTTCAAGGTATATCTTTAATTTTCTGGCTGCCCATGTAGCATTTGCTCCCTTGGCTTTCATTTCTCCTTCAATATTGTCGGGATGATAAGTAATTAAAAATTTTTTAAATGAATGTTTATATTTCTTTTCGAGATCTGCCAATATTGGTTCAATTCTATCTTTTTCTCTTTCTTCTGCTGCAAGAACGACAATTATTTTATTTTTATCAAAATCATTTAATTCAATAGCCTCGATAGATTTGTCTAAAACTTCAAAATCATCTTTATAGCTAGCCAAAATTAAGACTTGATAAATTGAATCATGATTATTTAATTTTTCAAATTTTTCTTTCCAATCCGTTTTCATTCCACTTTTGAGATTATAGTAGCCGCAGGTCAAGTGATATCCCATTATTAGAGATTTATAAAGCCAATAAATATCAAATATAATCACAATAATTGCAATCGCAACTGGAAATGAAGGAAGTAAAATTAAGGGTAAAAGCAAAACTGCCCAGACAGAAATTCCCGGCACCATTTCTAAAAATCTTGTAAATCCTTTGGTTTTTTTCATACTTGAAGCAATATTATATTTCTAAGATAAAAAAACATCAGTAATTGAATAAATAAAGAAAAACCAACAAAGAGATATGATACTAACTTTTCCCGATTAAAACTATAAATTGCGAGAATTAAATTGAGCAGCAATACACCTGTAACATAGTACATATTATTTAATGATTCTGTGCTATGACCGAACCACAAAAACCAAAGAGCAATATTGCATAGAACATTTAGTATAAAAAAAACGGCAATGAGTTTATCTGAAATAAAGTTTAATAAGTTTTTAAACATTGTATCTATATTGTAATGATTTTTTAAACAAATGTTAATGGAGCCGGAGGCGGGATTTGAACCCACGACTTGCTGTTTACGAAACAGCTACTCTACCCCTGAGTTACTCCGGCTGATAGGCCCAATATCATTTAGGATGTATTTATCGACAGTCCCCAGATCTACTTCTAAACCACTCCGACGAGATTACAAATATTACCCTCTTATAATAGGTTAAAAAGAGAAATTTTTCAAGGAATAATTATTTATATTATTCGTTTAGAGCTATCGAGCCGGAATCGCATGATGAAATTGATTTTGTTTCCTTTGAAGCAGGATAAAGTACATTTGCCTCATAACCATCTTTATTCGTAACATAGACGATATAATTGCCTTTACTGGACCAAGTGAATGAGTATACCTTGCCGCTTTCAGTTAATTTTACTTCATTTTTTCCATCAGTATCACTCATATAAAGATCCGTTTTTCCGTCCCTTGAATCTTTATAAACTACCAACTTGCCGCTACGCGAAACTTCAAAGTTGTTGTAATAACCCATATATTTGTCAAACGGACCAAATCCTTCTGTTACGGTACCGTCTTCAATCTTTATGACATATTTTTTGGACTGATCTTCATAAGACTGGCAATAAACCGATTTTTTATCAATTGAAAAATTAAGATAACTGCAATATTTATCTGACAATTGCCTTCTCTCCGTTCCATTCGTATTAACTATATATACTCCTTTTTGTGTTGAACCATTTATAGTACTGCTCATAGCATAAACAACTCTCCCACTTGAATCTACATCATAGCTATAAAACGATGAATAAGATGCTGTTTCAGGTGTTTCATTTAGCTGTACTGTTTCAAGATCAGGAAATTTAACTGATTTAAGCAGACTTTTATTCGCGTCATAAGTAACATAAGCAACAGTATTATTGGCTAACCATTTAATTCTATAAGGATTTTTGTCTTCATTTACCTTTGTTGGATTTTCTCCTTTTATATTTGAATAATACAAGTAATTATTTTCTCCGTTGCCGTTGTCTCCTTTTGACAGAAAAACAATATATTTTGAATCTGGAGAAATGTAAAAAGACGACCATTGTGAACCCGGCCCTTCTTCATTGTTTTGGTCATTTAGATTGCCAATTAATTTTTCAGCGCCAGAACCATCTAAATTTGACTGATATATTGCTGCTTTGCCATCTCGATCAGAAGTAAACATGACTTTTCCTTTTGGAACCAATTTGATTTGTAAAGGATCATTAGCCGTTTTAATCTCCACATCAGATTCGTAATCCAAATATCCGGCTTTTGTTACTTTTACTTTGGTTGCAATAAGAGGAACTTTGGTAACATCGAATTTTCCCTCCCCGTCTGAATTTCCGGATGATTTTTCAATTGTAACAAGCGCTTTGTCAATTTTTGCTTTGGAATACAAATCAATTACAATACCTGAAATTGTTGTTGTTTTCTCTGGCGCCACTGTCAACTCAAACTGACCTAAATCATTTGACCCTTTGACCAGTCTGGCACTGTAAGTCGCAGTGGTAAAATTATCTTTCTCAATAGTTACCAAGACGTCGCCTTTTTGAAGTTTGTCTAAAGAAGCATAGCCGGTTGCATCAGTTTTAGCCTCTTGGTCTGAAATAATAATACTGGCTTCCGCAATCGGTTTTTTGTCTTTATCAACAACAATCAAAGATGCACTAGCGCGATTAAAATAACTGATTCCTCTGCTAATCAAAGAATATCTAAAATTCAGAAAGCAAAAAACTCCAAGTAAAATAACAATAATTATATATATGATGGTCTTACGATTAAATCTAAGCTGTAGATTAATTGTCTTGTCGCTCATATCCCTCCTTGAGTTTTTATATACTTTAATTATAGTAAATGAACTACTTAGATACAATATGCTCAAGGTGGGAAACAATATTTTTAGTTAATTAATCGACCATCTTTTAATTTAAAAGTAATTTTAGACTGATCTGCAATGGCATGGTCGTGAGTAACTGCAACAATGGTTGTATTTTCCGATTTTGCTAAATTTTTTAAAAGGTCAATAATTACTTTTCCAGTCGCACTATCAAGATTACCGGTTGGTTCATCGGCTAAAATTAACTTGGGTTTGTTGGACAAAGCCCGAGCAATAGCTACTCTTTGTTGTTCACCGCCTGAAAGTCTACTTGGCTTGCGATTGTGCTTATCTTTTGTTAAGCCAACTTCAATTAATAATTTTTCAGCTCTTACAATGCGATCATTTTTCTTTATTCCTGAAAATTCCATCGGTAAAGTAACATTTTCAAGAGCAGTTAAGTTTGGAATTAAATTATAATTTTGAAAAATAAAACCAATTTTGTCGCGGCGATATTTAATTAATTTGCTATCGTTCATTTTTGAAATATCTTGACTGTCAACATTAATCGTACCTGATGTTGGCTTGTCCAAAGCACCAAGCAGTGAAAGAAGAGTACTTTTCCCGCTTCCACTTTTACCGATTATCGTACTAAATACCCCATCGGGAATATACAAACTAATATTTTTAACAGCGCCAACTTTTTGATCACCTGATTCAAATATTTTTGTTAATTTATCAACTTTTAGCATAATTCTCCTTATGATAATTATTCTGATCTCATTACTTCGGCTGGTCTTACTTTTGCAATAAAAAACGATGGAATTGCGCTGCCGATAATTGCAATTACAATCGCTGCAGCTAAACCATATAGCATAATTCTGTAATCAACAATCGCGTGTATATCTCTTAAAGCATTTCCGGCATCGTTGCCTAACCTCATAACCGCACCCATTGCTCTCCCGCCTGGTCCACCAGCTGCCAAATTCGCACCGGAAGGATTTGCCGAGCTATTATTGTTCACAAGAACTTTTAAAACCGGATTGGAAAAAATGACTCCTAAAATTATGCCTAAGATGCTGGACATAAAAGTAAGAACTAATGATTCAACGGTAAATTGAGCCATAATTTTTCCATTTGATGAACCAATTGCTTTTAAAACCCCTATTTCTCTTCTTCGTTCGCGAACAATCATTATCATTGTTAAAAGTATTATTATTGAACCGGCAATCAATGAACCAAACAGGCTATAAAGCGAAATTGATTTAATATTTTCAAGCGGTGTAATTGTGCTCTTCACTTGATCCTCGGAAGAAGTAACATCCACCTTATCTTCACCTAATTTAGTTTTAATTGCATTTGAAACAAGAGAAATATTATCAATAGAATCTACTTGCACAATCATAGAATTTATTTGATCCGACTGGCCTGACAACAACTGTATTGTTTTAATTGGCATAATAATTGTAGCGTTTGAGAATGTATTGCCACCGTCAAATATTCCTTTGATTGTTATATCTTTATTGTATGCTCTAAATGACTGACCAACTGATAAATTATTTTTTGTAGCAACATCTTTTCCAACAAGTGCCACATTTTCACTGGTTGCGGGATCAATTTTTTCTCCACTTGTTAAATCTAATTTGCTGGCATTTACGCTTTCAAGCGAACCCAGATCATTTGTCCCGGTAACTTGAATCGGCATTGCAAAATCGGTTGCAGCAGTTTCTCCAGTTTCCGAACGTCTTTGACGATTACCAAATGATCCCGGTTCAGTTGGGGAAGTTAAATTTGTTGTACTTGTATCATTTGTTGTCGATTCTCTGCCAAAACTAACTGTTGATGACCCTTCCAAACGAAGACGATCTGAAGTCGTTTGTATCACTTTCGCTACATGATCGATTGAAGCAAGATCAGTTGCATTTTGACTAGTTAAAAGCTCTCCTCCTCCTTCAAAACCTCTAACTCCGGCGGGGCTAACAGTTATTGTGTTTCCAATTGAACTTTTTACATTTTGAATTTTCATATTAACTGTTTGCAAAGCTAAAAACATAATAAGAGCCATTGCAATCGACAGACCAAGAATAAATGTAATTGATATTGTTCTGATAGTATTTCTAAATGCATTTTTTATACCACGACTAAGTACTCCCATAAATTACTCCAAAATTATTTTGTTCTTTATTTAATCTTATAATTTCAAAACTGATAATCTGCTTAAATGAAAAATCACAAGTGCCTTATTGAAAATATTCATTAAGGCACTTGTTAACAACACATTTATCTATTGGAAATTAGTTCGCGTCTATTGTTAATCGCATCACCTCCTTTGAATATTTTGATTAATCATCGACCTTTAAATTTATAATATCTAAGAATTCTGAAAATGAGCTTAGAATTTTAATTTAACAATAAACTGGCTGCCTTTGCCCGGTTTTGAGATAACTTGAATTTTTCCTTTATGTAAATCGACAATTCTTTGAGCAATTGAAAGTCCAAGACCATAGCCGGAAATATTTTCTTTGGATCTTGAGGAATCAGCTCTATAAAATCTATTAAAAATATAGGGTATATCGGATGATTTTATACCTACACCTTGATCACTAATTTTTACTTGAGCAAATTTATCATCTTTTTCAATATCGATAGAAATAGTTGATTTTTCCGGACTATATTTTATTGCGTTATCAAGTAAGATAACAAAAAGCTCAATCAAACTCTTCTGATCTCCTTTGACATAAATATTTTGGAGCGAATTATTAAATTTAATTTGTTTTTTTTCAGCAAGAGATGCTACTTTTTGATAAGACTCAACAATCACTTCTTCAAGAGAAATTTTATCCAACTCGGCAGTTTCTTGTTCTTGATATCTTGCCACTTTAAGTAAATCGTTGGAAAGCGATTCAAGTTTTTCAATTTCTTCCAAACTGCTGGAAAGTAATTTTTTGGAGCTTGAGAGATTTAAATCTTTTTCTCTTAACCCTACCTCAATTTCCGCTTTCATCGCAGTTAAAGGAGTACGAAGCTCATGCGAGGCATCGGCAGTAAATCGATTTTGCGCTTCCATTGCTTCTTTTATTGGTTCAAGCGTTTTCTTGGCTAAAAAATAGCTTGCAGCAGACGAGAGAATGAATATTAATATATTAAAATATATCAGATTTGTTTGCAGATTATTATTACTTGATTCAAGTTGCTCAAGCCTAATTTTTTCAAAATTTGGAAGCAAATGATTTATGTCATCTCGAAGAGATAGACCCATTATGGCTCTTGATTGTGATCCAAGCCCGCGATCAAGTTCATTTGATGAAATATTATATAAACTAATGCTAAAAAAAATGCTAATTGCCATCACAATCAAGACATAAAAACCGGTTAATTTTAAATAAGTCTTATGAAATTTCATATTTAACTAATTTTATAACCAAAACCTCTAATTGTTTCGATTAATGCTTTTTTATCCTGAAATGGTTTATCGATTTTATTTCGAAGATAACCGATATATACTTCTACGGTATTTGGCAAAATATCCGCGTCATAATCCCAAACATGTGCAATAATATTATCTTTGGTTAAAATTCTTTCTTTATTTCTCATTAAATATTCAAGTAATGCATACTCTTTACTCGATAAAATTATTTTTTTACCGGCTCGCGAAACCTCATATTTATGCGGATCGAGTTTTAAATCTTGAACCATTTGAATATCGTCAGAAATTTTTTGCGGCCGACGCATCAGAGCTCTGACTCGGGCTAGAAGTTCGACAAAAGCAAATGGCTTAATTAAATAATCATCAGCTCCGGCATTTAAACCATCTACCTTGTCGGAAATTTTATCTTTGGCTGTTAAAATTAAAATTGGGACATTATTTCCTTCTTTTCGCATAGCTCGACAAATTCCCACCCCGTCGATTGAGCCCGGAAGCATACGATCTAAAATCAAAAGATCATATTCAATGGTCATGGCTTTTCCAAAGCCATCTTCACCATCATAAGAAACATCAACAGCATAAGCCTCTTGCTCAAGGCCTTTTTTTATTGCATTTGCGATTTTGTGATCATCTTCAATAATTAGTATTCTCATAGATCTATATTATAGCATAAATACTGATAAATAGCTGAAAAGCAAACAGTCCTGTTATTAGACGAAAATCGAAGTATGTGTGATTGATATCTATTTTATTTATTTTCCAGACTAATATATCTAAACCAATATTTTTTGAGCCATTTTTTTTCAAATTTTATTAAATGCCCCAAACCTCGAGCAATGACCTCTTTATCAATCGCACCGCCTCTATGAGGGTATGGTGAAAGCTGTGGCAGAGGCGATGCAAAGCCTTGGGCATAGTGGCAAAGTTCATGGGCGATAGTTGCATCAATCATAAATTCCGGAATTTTCGGGTCACGAAAATAGCCGTTTATATAAATCAAAGTATCAAGTCTGCCATTTTTTGGATTTTTAATAGACCTTATACTTCCAAGTCTTTTTACGGCGCAACGGCCAAATTTTATCTCAATTTCATTCCTTTTTGGAGTGTCATTAAAATATTTAAGCCATATTTCAAGAAGTCTTATTTTTAAAAATATATTGGAACGCATTTTTCCTTTGTTACTAACTACCAACACAGAATGATATAGATTTGGATGCAATGTGTCAAGCAATGGGATTGGAAATAAAACAAAAAATAGACGCTTTGTAAGCGACTAATTTTTATGGCGGACCCGACCGGGTTCGAACCGGCGATCTATTCCGTGACAGGGAATTATGTTAACCACTACACCACGGGTCCAATACTAAAAATTATACTGGATATTTCACCATTTTACAAGAGTAAGTTTATTTTTTTGTATTTTAAATTTGAAATATTTTTTTTAAAAATAATAATAAAATTCGACCAGACCGGAGCAACAAAAATAACCATCAAATATTGATAGGGCACAAGATATCTTTCTTCGCCTTTTGTGATCATAGCCATTAAAACCAACCCTGTGATGGGCAGAAGCAGAACCGCATCATATTTTGAAAATTTTCTTCTTACAATTTTTTTAAATATCAAATAAACAAATGGCAAATAAACTAAAATTACAAAAAAATATTGGAATATTAAATCAAGCGAGCCTTGAAAATTATTATTTCTAATGGGCCAATGTTTAATTGGATAAAACATATAAGCGCCATTTACAATAGAAATTTTTATTTGACTAAGCGGATCTTTTTTCCAAAGCTGAAAAATTTTGTTATAAAATTTATCTTCATCATAAGCATTAAAATTAAAAGTTTCTTCTTTTATTAATGTTTTATCATATCCGCAATTGTTATTGTAAAAAAATGTTGTTGATTCATCAGTTTGATTGTTTACTTTTGCCAGATGAGCTTGCCCTAAATAAGCATTTATTCCGCCATTTGTAGAAACAAAAGTTAAGCGACCCATAATATAAGAATTTCTAATAATAATTATTGTGAGTATTAAAATAAAACCTATTATGTAATAACAAATTTTTAAATAATTTTTTTTGTTAAGAAAAAAAGAGAAAATCATTAAAAGCAGGGCGCTCGGGAAAAAAATGCTTCTAAAAAGAACGACTACGGCTAAAATTAAACCGGCATTAAAGGCAAAAATGTTTGATTGTTTTTTTTGATTTATAAAAATTTTAAGATAAAACCAAATAGCAAGAAGCATAAAAAAAGTAAAAGGCACTTCAGATAAATAAAAACCAATATAAGTTATAAACGGATAATAAAAACTGCAAAAAATCATTGCAAACCAAGCGATTTTTTTTGATTTAGAAATTTCAAGACTGATTAAAAAGACCAGATAATTTGAAGCTGTGAGAAAAACTGCTAATAAAATCGCGATGATTTTTAAAGCAACGGTTTGCTTAAAAATCATTAAAAAAAGCGACATAAGATAAGGCATTCCCGGAGGGTAGAAAGTATTCCATTTATTTAAATAATTTCCATTTGAAATATTAAGAGCGAGATTTAAATAATTATTCATATCGGCATAGATATTTTGTTCCGGCCGATTAAGAAAAAGAACATAAATGAGATAAATCAAAAAAGTAAATACTAAAAAAAATAATAAAGCTCTTTTTCTTAAATAGGTCATAATGTTATTTTCGCACTTTTAATATACTTTGGGAATGAAACGATAAGGCACTTTTTTGCAATATTTTTGATAATCAGGATCTTTGAGTAAGTGTCTCTCTTCAGTAAGAGCTCTTAAAAAATATATAATCGCCCATGTAATAACAGCAATAAGCGGCGCCCAATTTAACGATATAAAATGAAAATGTATTATCGGACCAAAGAAAAATATTTTCATTTCATAGGCTGACCAAGAAAAATTCATTAGTGGAACGGCAAAAATTATCCATGACAAATTTTTTGAAATATAGGCCGGATGACGCACATATTTATATGGGCCACGCGATACTATTCCACGATTGGTCAAATTGCTTGATTTGAGACCAAGAGCAATTGTAGAGTAAACATAAATTACAAAAAGTAAAATATTTATCAATAAAAAAAATAAAGTTGTTGAAGTTGAACCAAAGTAACTATAATCAGCCGAGCCCCAACCGAAGAATTTTGAGGTTAGATCATTAAAAGGTGGATAGCAGGCGAGCGCAACAACCCAACCTAAAATTGTCGGCTCAACTGATCTAATTTTGCTGTATTTTTGAAACTCAAAAGCATAACCAAAAACGAAATAAATCGTATCAATCAACAGCAATGAGCTTAAAATTAATAAATAACCATTTTTGTATAACAGATCAAGATTATTGTTGCTATGGGAATAATCATCCAAGTGAATAAAAATACCACTAAAATTATCAAAGAAAAAATTTATCATAATTGGTAAAAAGAAAAGTTTTAAAAGAAAATATCGAGCATTTATTTTTTCATAATCAGAAAAATTATTTTTAAATTGTAATACATTTTTTCCTAAAATAAATTTGGCATTATTTTTTAAAAATTTGAAAATAGATTTTAAAAATACATATGGACGACTTTCATTTAAATTAATTTTATTTTTTCTAAATAATAAAATAAAACCAAGAATTAAATAACCATAAAAAAGACGGCATAAAATCGCTTCCGTATTTCTACCGACAAGGGCAAAAAAATTATCAAAAAATATGACAAAATTATTCGGAACTTTGCTTAAATCAAAATCATTGCGATTTATAAAACTTTGATAATAATTATTGTGAGAATAAAAATAAAGAGCAATAAAATATAAAATAATACCAGAAGTAAAAGCAATTAGTTTGTCTTTAACAGTTGGATTGAGCTTTTTTAAAATTCTTGAAAAATATATACTTTTTGCCATATCTGATTTTAAGATTATCAGCTAAATAAACTTTGGGCAAGTGCTAAAACTATCGGCCGCAATGTGGAGCAGGGGTGTTAGGAGTTTCTGTAGGCACCGTGCCGTTGTCATTATCGTTTTCATTGGTGTTATCGTTATTATTATCATTAACATTACCATTGTCATTGTTATTAGTGTTATCATTAGAATTACTATTACCGTTGTCGTTGTTATTGTCATTATTTCCGTTATCATTATTGCCATTGTCATTGTTATTAGTGTTATCATTAGAATTACTATTACCGTTGTCGTTGTTATTGTCATTATCACCACCACTTGAACTAGAGGAAGAGCTAGAAGATGAAGAACTGGAGGATGAACTCGATGATGAAGACGAAGAAGACGATGAACCTGAAGAACTTGAGGACGATCCTGAAGAAGAACTACTTGATGATGACGAAGAAGATGATGAACCCGAAGAACTGGATCCAGATGAAGAAGATGAGCTTGATGAACCTGGCGGAGGATCTAATGGACCGCAACCACTTTTTGGCACATTATCTGAAATAGCAGTTTTGCTATTGACCCAGATGAAAGGATACGCAATAAAGTTTTTGTATTTACGGCAACAAATACAATAATCTTGAATTATTTCACCTGCTGAAGGTCCTTTAAAAGGATATGAAATTACAGTATATGGTTTATATATTGCATCCCTGTAATCATTATAATAAGCCCATTTAGTCTCACAATCATTAAATGATAAAATTTCATAATTAGTAGGATTAGACGCATATGATACTTTAACCTTTATTTTACTAGCATTACTACACCCTCCATAATAAGTTTCACTACAATCAGCTGGACAACCACCACAAGTAACATTGGCTGTAGCAGAGTCAGTAATCGTACCGCAATTATAACAGGCTTCACTTAGAACACCTGCAGTAGCATTTTGTGTAACTGTGCCTGTACCAGTAGAATTCATTGCTGTAATAGTGCCGCTACACGTATCACCACCGCAAAAAGCTTGTTGCGAAACCGCAACACAACCTGAAGCAGTAATTGTATCAGTTGTATTCATATTAGTACAGGAAATATCATATGCGGCAATAACTGAAATATCCCGCGAATCACCATATGTAACAGTAATATTACTACCATCGGTTGGATTAAAATTAAATCCTGTTACTGATGGGTCAGGACCTGCCCAGACTCCACTGCAGTAATCGACACAAGATCCTCCTCCTGGAGGTGTACAACCATAATTTTTAGTACAAGCCGCATAAGCTGAATTATACATAGAAACTGCTTGATAAAGGAAAAGAGCAGAACCAATAATTATGATTGAAAGAAAGATAGAAAGTGCTGTTGAAGTAGGATTGCTTAGAGATTGTATTTTTTTAGCAAGGTTTTTTCTTCTTCTTTTAATAATGATTAAAATAATTAGAGCGAGACAGGCAAGAAGAAGAATACCTCCTGCAACATAGGCAATGGTTGAAAGTTTTTTAATTTCTAAATTTAAGCCATTACTTGATGAATCAAAGATTGTGCCATCTGATCCTTGAAGGGTGATTTCCAGTTTTAAATTAGGAATTCTCTTAAGACCGGTTCTAACATCAATTGGGATATTTAGCTCAGTTACTTTAGCATTAAGACTTGCAATTATTTCCTCATGAGTAGCTAAGACTTTGTCATTATCCATTACTTTGATATTGATTTTAGCATTTTGAACATTACCACCATTAGCAGGACCAACTACAAGTAATTTTGCTGTGAAATGAGAGGTAAATAGACTTTGATAGCCACTGGCTGTAACAGAAACTATCTTTCCGCCATCGCCATCAACTACCCATCTAAACTGAAGGGTACTGGAGATTGATTTTGCATTTTGATCTAAAAGATCAACTGTGGCAAGATATGATTCCGGTTTGGTTTGAGCCGGAAGAACTAAAGTAATGTCTTTTTCTGAATTAGCAGAAATTGTTACTGCATCATATTTTTTCTCTGAAACTGGCTCTGAGCCAGGAGAGTTAATTCTTTGATAAATCTTTACACTTGGAGTGGTTGAGGTGTCTAAATCATGGGTATTTTTAACTTTGAAGATAATAGTTGGAGATTTGCCTGCTGAATAGGTAGGACCAGCAAGAGGTGCTTTCTTTTCTCCATTTGAATCGAGAATAAAGGCATCATTCCAATTAGTTTCAAGATAAGTTGAAGTATTATCGGTATTTTTAATTTTAAAAGTTTCGGTTGATTGAACTGCTAAAGCAATACCGGTTTGAGAGTAGGCTCTTACCATTACCAAATAGAGACCATCATTAATATTTACCGGAACTTCAATCTGATAGGAATAAGATCTTTTTTCATTGGGAGAAAGGTTTTGATAGCCAGGAATATTGTAGGTAGTGATATATTCGAGGGTATTTAATGTTTCATTTCTACGGGTAAAGACAGCTGTTAGATAGATATTAGAAACACTATCTGATTCTTGATTTGAAAGATTAAAAGTACCAGTTGTTTTTTTAGTTTTAGCATCATAACTGGCTGTGGTATCGCTGATTTCTAATTTAGGTAGGATTTGAGTACTTGAATTTGTTGAACTTGTTACAGAAACATTAGTATTAGTTTGAGTTGCTTCTTCCGCTTTTGTAAAAGAATTTGAGGTGGAGAAAATTACAAAATTAAGACTTAAAATTAAGAGAACAAAAAAAAGTAAAGATATGAAAAAATTTCTTTTAAAAATATGGGTGTGTTTTTCCACAATCCCCTCGTATTAGGTTTTAATAATCTAACAATAGTATATCAGATAGATTGCTTCGTGAATACACTCGCAATGACAGAAGGCAACTTTGCAATGACATACTTGAAATGACAGAAGACAATCTCACGATACCACTAACAATGACATTAGAGACATCGCAATGCAGAATCTTATTTACCGGCAAATTTGATAATTTTGGTTTTTTTGCTAATTTCACTAAACCATTGATCTATACTTTGATCGATTGTGCCTTTTCGTTCTTCAAGTTTAATAATATGATAACCGAATTGAGTTTTTACCGGATCTGAAATATCTCCAACCTTCATATCAAATACGGCTTTTTCAAAATCGGCATCCATTACTCCGCGATTGAAAAATCCCAAATCTCCACCTTGTTCTTTTGAAGCAACATCTTGAGAATATTCATTTACCAAATCTTCAAATTTTGCACCGCCTTTTGCTTTAGCTGCAACTTCTTTGGCTAAATTTTCATCATCTTTAATTAAAATGTGTTTTGCTCTAACTGAAACAAGTATGCTATCTTGCAATTTTTCGGTCAATTTCTCTTTTGGCAGCTGATCCTTAATTAAATTTCTTAAATCTGTTAAATTCATATCCCAAAATTCAGCAAGCATTTCTTGAGCTTTTTCTTTTCCGCCTGCTTGCTCAATTAATTTATCATAGCTGGCGTTAACATCATTTCTTTTGATTTTGACGGTATTTTTTCTTGCTTGGATTTGCCAAATCTTTAAATCAATCATCTGACTTAATATATTTTTACGATATTCTGCGTCATCGATTGCTCCACCGTTTGATTTCACGTTAAAGAATTTTGCATGTTCAAGTTCTCTTTCTAAATCGTTATACCAGATAATTGAGCCCCCGACATAAGCTGCCGGGAAAGGATAAACATTAACAGCAAAATGCTTGGATTTGCCTGACCATTTATATTTATAAACTCCAATGGCAAAAACAGCGGCTGAAACTAAATAAATTGCGACAATTGCGACTAGTGCAATTTTTCCAAATTTCTTATTGAAAACAACTTTCATAAATGATAGTTTTTTTGCAATTTTTCCAAATAAATTCTTAAAGAACTTTCCGATCGGGGCTAATTTTTTGCCAACCGGTTTTAAGATTGAACCAATTTTGCTAAATAAATTTTTACAAAAACTAATTATTTTAGCGACTACCTTATTTTTTTTAATATTTATTTTTCGCCCACCAAAGACTGACTTTGCTAAATTTCTCATTTTATCCTTTCAATATTTGCCACTGATTAATTGTTATAAATGTAACAGATAGAACCATCACACTCAATATCATATAAATAAATACTTTTTTCAAGCTTAACACATTTTCTATCCTAGAACAAACGAGCCCCCAAGACAAGTAAAAAGCTACCAAAAGAATCATTGCTTTGTTTTTTGGATCTATTTGCCATGGTACCAAAACTAAAAAAACTTCTAAAATAATAAGACCTATAATTGAGGCATAATAAGACCAAAGCTCTTCATTTTCATGTGTACTTTCTTTAATAATAAGACCAAAATAAAACAAATAAACTGCCAAAAGCACGGCAAGAACCATGCCAAGACCTATTGGAAAATTATATCCAAATGGTCTAATAAATAAGAAATTATATATATTATAGTAGGCCAAAAAAGCCAAGAGCATTAAGGCGAAATCGCTTTTTTTAATATTTATCATAAAAAAAGAAATTACAATTAAAAAAAACATCGCTATTTTTAAAATTAGCGATACTTCAAAAATATAAAACCCAATGAAACTTAAGATAAGAAGCAAGGAGAGGACTGTTTTGCTTTTGAAAAAATTTTTCATCTTATAATAAATATTTCCTTATGTCCCCTCGGAAAATTTGTAATTTTTTCCTAAAATAATCTCAATGTCTGCGCTTGATTTAGTTTTCTTGATTGTAACATTAGTTTTTAATCTTTGCGACAGGAAGTTTAAGGTAAACTCTTTTTTTGAATTAGAGTAATCATAGATAACTGTTTTTTCTGTAACATCTATCTTATCAACTGAAATAATATTATAACCATAGCTTTTTAATTGAGCTTCTAATTTCTTAGCCAAAGCATCTTGCCCAGTCCCATTTTTAATTGAAACTTTGGCATTTTCTTTAATAATATATGGATCTGCAATAAAACTGTGAACATAATCTGAAATAACAGAATAATCATTATTTTTTGGCATTATATCTGAAGTTTCAGTCGGGGCTAAAACATTTGAATAATCAAGAACAAGCGAGTTCATTTTTGACGAATCAATATCTTTAGCCAATTTGGCAAGTGATTGAATGTTCTCTAAAGAAAGATCGGTTCTAACGTGTTTTCCCGCAAGATTTATAAGTTCATTAATCTTAGTCGGATTTGCCAAGGTACCTAAGCTAAGAATCTTTTGTTTCAGCTCAACCATAATCAATTGCTGTCTTCGTCCTCTTGCAAAGTCAGTTCCTTCATTATTATCAGCCGAATGTCTTGACCGGACAAAAATTAATGCTCGTTTACCGTCCATATGTTGTTCACCAGCATTAAAACTAACAGTCATAACCTGACAAGTCTCCGGTTTGTCTTCATTACAAACATCAACTGGGTAGGTATAGTCAGTAAATTTATTTTCTACATTGACGTCAACTCCACCAACCGCATCAACTAATTTGGTAAAACCTTGAAAATCAGCCATAACAAAATAATGAATCTTAAGATCTAAAAGCCCTGAAACAGTATCTTCAATTTGTGTAATACCAGCTTCAAAATTCTTTAATCCTTTTTGTTCATAAACAGCATTGATTTTCATATAAGATTTATCAATTTTAACTCGCAGATCTCGAGGAATTGAAACCATGGCAACTGTTTTATCATCCGGATTAATCGAAACTACCTGAATTGTGTCTGTTAGTTCTCCACTTTTGCCTAGAAGTAAAATATTGATCCGGCTATCACCTTCACCTCTCAAATCTCCCGGTTTCACACTTGAGCCAAGTTTTAAGAACGGAGAATAGCCCAAAGGATTTTCAGTTGAAATTTTTTTCCAATTAAATGCAAAAGTTGAACCGAAAAAAATAATATATCCGCCAATAATGATAATTAATATCAATAGAAAATATTTAAAAAATTTCTTTACTTTTTGTTTTTGTAGGCTCATATTTTTATTTTATTTTTGATCCTGTGAAATTATTATAACAGAAAGTTTATCCACAAACAAAGGATGTAAATTTATAGTAAAGGACAGTCCTTTACTATTTTTTGACCGTGATATGAGGTTCGGAGATATATTCAGCCTTAGCTGGACAAGTAAATGGTTTTTTATCATTATCTTTAAATGATACATTATTTGCTTTGTTAAATCCTACAACCGCAATATTTAAGCCGTATCCTAGGGCATTTGCAGTTGCAACGCCGATTCTCGTTGCTGTAAATTTACCAGGGCCGGAACAAACATAAATAGAATTAAGATCAAAATATGTATTTCTTGATTCTTTTAATATTTTTTCAATATTAACAATTAAATCAACACTTAAATCACCACCAGACCATGATATTTCTTGTTCCTTATTATTAGCTGAAATTTTTATCGAGTAATTGTCTTCGCATGTATTAATTATTAAAATCATTTGATTTCTATCTTTCTTTTTTCTTCATCAATATGAGAAAAATATATTTTTATTGTTTCATTTGGCAACTGTTTTTCGATCTTTTCGGGCCATTCAATAACACAAATCGTATCTGGTTTGCCAATATATTCTGAAATTCCAATATTTTCTAATTCCGAACTATTCTCTAGTCGATACAAATCCGCATGACAAAGCGTAGAGATATTACCGATTTTAGCATATACTTTTATCAAATTAAAAGTTGGACTTATAATATTTTGTTTAAAGCCAAGACCTTCAGCAATTCCTTTTGTAAAAACAGTTTTTCCGCTTCCTAAATCACCAAATAAAGCTAGAATCTCTCCCCCAACTAAATTTAAAGTTAATTGTCTGCCATATTCTTTTGTTTCTTCAACTGATTTAAATATTTTTTCCATAAAACTTATAAATTAAAAAGTATATACTAATTATAGCACTAATTACAGTAATTGGATACAAAACTTTTTGTGTAGCTTGATTAAATATTGTATCAATCTTATTGACTTTATCTGTTGTTTCTAAATTACTACTTTGTTTTGAATTAATGGTTTGAGCTGAAGCAACTGGTATAAGTTTCAAAGCTTTGGTCTTTATAGTATTTTTTGGAGCTTCATCTTCTATTATTTTTGCGATTATTGTTTTTAAAACATCATTTTGATCTCTTAAGATTATACGAAAATAATCATCATATTCTTCAAGCAAACCTTGCACTTCAATATAATCATCAATTTTAAAATCCTTAAAACTGAAATCTTTAACTTTGCTGGCAGAAATAATTATTTTATTATCAATCTCAATTATTTTACTGCTTTTTCGAGTAATAATCCCGGAAATTTTAACTATACAAAAAATATCTTGCTGCGGACTAGCAGTGTTAAAATCAGATATCTTTAAATCGTTTTCTTCTAAAATAACAATGTCGTTTCTGCTCGATATTTTTACTCGCCTCATCTCTTTATTGTAAATACCTAAAACTGTAATTTTTTGACCAATTTTAAGATCAGGAAAGTCTTTATAGTAACTATAAATTTCAATTCCTCCATAATCATCTTGCAAGTAAAAAATTTGCGACCCGATTTGACCCGGAAGCGAATTTACAATCCCGACTATATAAATTTCACTCTCGTCTACAGCAGTAGAGAGCGTAGATAAATCTGATGCGGTTTTATTTTGATATATTATGATACTTTGATTTATTTCACTGTCATTAATATAACCCGGGTTTGGAAGTAATTTTTGCCAGCTATTATTATTCAGTTGAAAGCTATAACCTTTAGTTGCCGTAGGAATCAAAATCTGATCAAGGTTATATAAAAAATTATCGGTTAGTTGTAATTTATCACCGCTATTAGCCAATCCATTTCCGATTGTACCGTCGCTTAATTCAAAAATCTTACCTTTATAGTTCGGGTAATAATTTTGAAACATTATTTTATTAGAAGTTATTATTACATATTCATTTGGTAAAATATCAATAAATAATAAATCTTGAGCAATATTATCAAATATTTTTATATAATTTTTAATTTCTTGATTTCCAATATTAAAAATCTCAAACCATTCCGGTTCGTTGGTGTTTGGATAGGACATTATTTCAGAAATTTTTAAATTACGAACCAATGAATTTGATATATTTATTTGAATAATTTTTTCTTTAAACCTTGTTATGTCATGACTATCAAAAACAGCAACTTTCAAATAGTATATACCATTTTCGTAATTATAACTGTTAAATTCAAAATTGTTTGATGATCCATCATAAATTTGTTGCCACAATATCTGATCTTTAGACAAAATTGCCTTCACCATATAGTTCGATGCAATTTGATCATCAATTATTACGCCAATTTTTTGATTACCGGATATATGTTCATAATTTTCTGAAAAAACAAAATCTAGTGGATAAAATTTTTTAATTATCGGTCCGATTTGCCAGGTTGTAATATTACTGCTGTATCCTTCTTCATCTATTGCATATATTTGATATGATATTTTTCCAGCTGAAAAATCTGTACAACTATATTGATAATTGCGACCGGTTAAATACGAATTTTTATTTAGCTCTTGTATGGTACAATCCGAATCAATTGTATTTCTATTTTCATCTTGAAAATCAATTGCAAACTCCAAAGGGACATGTTTTTTATAACTCTTGTAAATAAAATTAAATTTAAACAATTCATTGTCATAACCTGATGCCGGGATGAAAGAGAGAGAATTTTCCAAAATTTCAGGATTTTCAGGATAAAAACTAGTTGCCAATGAATTATTAATCGGATGCATATTGAAAAAATCTTCTGTATAGCTTGGACTGTCTGAATATAATTCCGTATCAGGCAAATAGTATATATTGTTTGCTATTAAATCTTGATCAAAATCATAATTAATCAATTGATAAGAAAGTGTAATAATATCAATTGCTTCTTCTAATTTAATTATATTAGGGCATTGAAAAAGGCCGTCCGACTTCAAATCGTACAGATTATTTGATAGTAAGAAATACCCAAAAGGTTTAAAAATCGCATTTTGATTTAAAAAAATTTCACAAACTTCAGATGTAATATTCGGATCTATATAATTTATGATAAGACTTACATCATTCAAATCAATATCTGAATTTGTCGGATTATAAAGCTCTAAATATATATTTTTTTCAGAGTCAACACCAGCCGCGCTTATTATTGGCCTGCTAGCACTGGCATAAGTTTTTGATGAAAATATAAAAAACGAACATGCAAATAAGAAAAAATATATACTAATTTTTATTAACAGCTTAAGTTCCCTCACCTTGCTTTTGAGATAATGATTGCTTAACCACATCGTGAAGTTCTAAGACATTTTTAATATTTTTTGAAACCTCATGAGGTTTTGGAATTGTTATAAAATCAAAATTAGGCGCATCTGAAGCAGTGTGAAGATGAACATCTCCAAAACCAAAAATTTGCGCTAGGATTCCATTTTCGCTGGTTGATAAATCAACAACTCTTTCAAGCGGCAGGTCTGACACCTTATAATTAAATAATCCATCTTGTTCAATATTTACAATTCTTTTACTTGTAACAAGCATAATATCATTGTAATAGTCAATCCATACGGTGATAAAAAAAGCACACATAATTAGAAAATACATTCCGCCAACAAGCGCGATTGATTGCGTGCCAATGCCTAATCCTGCTACCATATCCGGCACAAGCAAAATAACAACCGGCACCATAACCATAATAAAAGCAAAAAAGAAATAACGAGCAAGAACTATCCAGTGCTTATGAATTACCATATAAACTTTTTCATTTTCTGTTAGCCCGGGAAAATCAAATTTAATATCCATTGTTAGATCCTCCAAGTAAAAAAACAATCAAACTAACATTAATTATCACTAAACTAATTACTATATACAATGTCGAAACAGTTGAACAGACTTTACCTAAATGTTGATTTTTTCTTAAATAAGCCAAAATCAAAACCGAATAAATAACATAGCCAAATAAAAATATTAAATAAACTGCAAATAATATATTCATATAAGTTTTGGATTTGACATACCGAGTTTAGTATATGCTAAATCAGTTGCTACCCTTCCTTTCGGGGTTCTCATAATATATCCTGACCTTAATAAAAACGGCTCATTAACTTCTTCAACAGTATTTGGATCTTCGGCTAAAGAAGAAGAAATCGTGTTTAAACCAACGGGACCACCGGAAAATTTTTTTATTATTGTTTCAAGAAGTTTTAAATCTATCATATCTAAACCATGCGAATCTATTTGCATCAGATCAAGTGCTAAAAGTGCATTCTCTAAATCTATTTTACCGCGACTTTCAACTTCTGCAAAATCTCGAACTCGTTTTAAGAGACGATTGGCAATTCTAGGCGTGAGTCTTGATCTATTGGCAATTTCTGAAATTGCATCAGCATTGGCTTCGATATTTAAAATATTTGCCGATCTTTTTAAAATGCGTTCAATATCTTCTCTTTCATAAAAATCTAAGCGATGAATTACTCCGAATCGATCTCTCATTGGCGATGAAATACTACCAATTTTAGTTGTTGCGCCAATAAGCGTAAAATGAGGCAAATCAAGACGCAAGATTTTCGCTGATGGACCTTTTCCAACCATTAAATCCAAAGCATAATCTTCCATTGCCGGATAAAGCACTTCTTCAACACTACGATTTAAACGATGAATTTCATCAATAAACAAAAAATCGCCATCATTTAAATTTGTCAAAATTGAGGCCAAATCACCCGTTCTCTCGATTGCCGGGCCGGATGTAATTTTAATCATTGCATTCATTTCTGAAGCAACAATATTTGCCAGCGTAGTTTTGCCAAGACCGGGCGGACCATAAATTAACATATGATCGCAAGGTTCTTTTCTCCGTTTTGCTGCTTTAAGAGTAATATCTAAATTTTTTTTAACATTGTCTTGACCAATAAACTCCGAGAATTTTCGCGGTCTTAAGGTTTGGTCAAGATCTTCTTCTAATTTTTTAGGGCTTGTTACTTCATTTGCCATGATTTTACTATAGCATAAAAAGAGTTAATGCAATCTAATTTTCTCTTAATCTTAGCATCGAGCGGACTTGACTGATCGAGTAGCTACGACCGGCTCCAATTGGATCATGCATTAAATATTTTCCATTCGAAAATCCTTTTAAAACAACAAAGTGTGATGAACCGTCTTTATTTAATGCTCCAACTGATGGTAAATAAAGAGAAACAATTACAGGATAGCCGTTAGTCAAGTCGTCATTTACTGTTGACCAATTGACGCTGCCGGAACTTTCAAGATGCACACCCATATAACTAGGATATTTTGGATAGTAATAACCCTGACTATCAAAAAGGGAAGTATCTGCAGCAATATCAGCCGGAGTCACTTTGTGTCCATAATATGTTGCAACCATAGCAATTGAAGTAATCAAACAACCATATTGAGCGACGGTATAAGGACTCGCGCCAAGCTTATCTTGATAATTTAACTGACTATAATACCAACTTCCATCATTTGACGAGACTAAATCGCTACCCCAAGAACTGGTTGCGATAAGAGTATCAATTTGCTTTTGAACTTCAGCAACTTTCTTTTTCAAAGCATTAATATCATTTAAATAGCTTTGAATTTGAGTGTTTGTCGAACTAAGTAAATTATTTTTCTGACTCTTTTCTGAACTTAGCTCATTTTTATTTGATTCTTCTTGAGATTTATATAATTCAAGGCTACTTTTCTGTGCCTCAAGATCGGTTTTTTGTTTTTCAAGACCAACTTTTAGCTCGCCAACGGTTTTGATGGTTTGCTCAATTCTAGTTTCAAGGGATTCAAGATAATTGTTTTGTTCAATAACAGCAGAAAATGATTTTTGGGTAAAAAGTAGCTCCAATACATTTTCATCGCCATACAAATAAAGCGTTCTTAAAGCCTCGGCCTGAATATTTTTTTGGTAAGCCAATTCCTCTTCTTTATTTTTTATTTGAAGAGTGAGATCGCTAATCGAACTTTGAGTTTGAGTTATTTTTTGGGCTGCATCGTTAATTTTACTTTGAGTTTGATTTATGTCTGAATTGATTTGAGTTAATGCCTGATTTAAAAGAGCAGCATCTTGTTTTTTTTGGGTAGTTGCTTGAGTTTTTTGATTGATATCTTTTTTGTATTGTTCGGCCTGCTTTTGAAGTTCGGTTAATGATAGCGCCTGGGTTTTTTTAGGCAACACGAATGGCGCAAATAAAAAAGAGCTTATTATTATCGTAATAGTAATGATAGAACTTATATATTTAGTGTCATTCCAGTGCGGACTGGAATCTAGGCGTATAGTTTCTGGATCCCAGCTTTCGCTGGGATGACGGAATAGAAAATTGGGATGACTGAAATGAGTAAGTCTAGCAATAATTTTTTTTGTAATCATATTATTTTTTATAAACATATTAAAACCTCAAGTGTCTTTTAACTGAAATAATAGAAGATCCCACTCCAATTAATATACCAACAAGAAGTTCAAGAAAAACAATCGATAAGAAATTATCTCTAAAGGAATCTCGAATATTTATATCCATTGCAAGTTGATTTGAAACAACATTTGAAAGCCAAAATACTCCGATACTCATAAATATTAATGAAACTAGACAACCAAGTAAGCCATACAAAACACCTTCGACAATAAAAGGAATGGAGATAAAATGATCACTCGCTCCAACTAATTTCATTATTTCAATTTCTTCTTTTCGAGTAAAAATTGCCATTCTGATGGTATTTAATATAATCAAAAGCGCGATTGAAAAGAAAATAATTGAAACAGTCCATCCGACTTGTTTAATAACTTTGGAAACACTTAAAAAAGTTTGAATGGCATCGCGATTTTTTTTGTAGCTGGTTGTTTCTACAATTTTTTGATAAACATTGTTATTTACATAAGCATCAATCGCATCCAGATTTTCCGGAGAATCAACTTTTACAGCCAACGCTTCCGGAAGTGGATTATTTTCTTCATTTACAAGATTTTTAATACTATCTTTTATTTTCAGGTTGTTCCACCTAGTAAGAGCTGTTGATTTATCGACATATTCAACTGATCTGACATCAGGTCGTGAAGAAAGGTCAAGTTGGAGAGTTTTAATCTGTTCAGCTGTTGCTTCCGGCTTCAAAGCAATATTCATATCAATTTTATTTTTCATTGAATTGGTACTTGCTTGAATCGCAAAAGTTAAAACTACAAACAAGCAAATAATAATGAGGGTAATTGCCATAATTAAAATTGAGGTGAGGGATAACCACCAATGACGCCAAAAACTGACAAAACCGAATTTTAGAACTCTCCTGAAGCTATGCTGCTTAATCATATAAGATAAGTTCCTTGATTACGATCACTGATTATCTGACCATTTTTCATATGAATTACTCTTTTTTTAAGTCTGTCAACAACAACTTTATTGTGGGTGGCAAGAATAACAACTGTTCCTTTTTCGTTGATTCTAGTGAGTAAATTTATAATTTCCCAAGTATGATGTGGGTCAAGATTTCCAGTCGGCTCATCGGCAATTAAAATTTTTGGCGAATTAACAATTGCTCGACCAATAGCAACTCTTTGTTTTTCACCGCCAGAAAGTTCACGCGGGTAATTTTTTTCCTTACCTTCAAGCCCAATTAATTTAATCACGCGACTGACCTTTGGGGTAATATCCATATCTGTTGCGTCGCAAACTTCAAGAGCAAAACTGATATTTTCAAAAACGGTTTTTTGAGGCAGGAGTTTAAAATCTTGATAAACAACTCCGACTTTTCTACGATAATATGGAATTTCTTTCCTTTGAAGTTTACAAATATCACGACCGGCAATAAATATTTCTCCTTCAGATGGTTCATCTTCTCTTACAATCAAACTAATAATCGTTGATTTGCCTGCTCCCGATGGACCAACAAGAGTAATAAACTCTCTTGGAGTAATCACAAGATTAGCTTTTCTTAAAGCTTCAGTTCCGTTGTCGTATTTCTTACTCAAATTTTTTATTTCAATGATTTTCTCTGTCATAGACAAAAAAAGAAATTATTTTATTCGCTTGGAACCTATTTAATAACCATATCTGATAGAAGAGTTATTAATTAGGCTCTTTATTATTTTAACATACAATGCAAGCAAGCGAAAATCGTCTTAATATTATAATATCTTACAAAAAAATATATGATTTAGTTCTTGAAGGCGCTTTTATTGAGTCTATGTTTTATGTGCATACGAGCTTCGGAAGTTTTAACAAACTTAAGCCAATCTCTCTTTGGACCGGTTGAATTTTTACGAGTGATAATCTGAACAATATCTCCACTATGCAACGATTCGGAAAATTCAATCATTTTCCCATTTACTTTTGCTCCGATGCAGCTATCTCCTAAATCAGTATGAACCATGTAAGCAAAATCTATCGAACTTGAGCCGCTTGGCAAATTACAAACATCCCCAGCTGGTGTGAATACAAAAATCCTGTCTCCAAAAAAATCTCTTTTTAATTCATCAAAATCTTGTGGATTTTCAGAATATTTGTGCCAATTGGCTAACTCCTTAGTCCAGTTGAGATCTTGAGACGGAGCAAAAATTCCTTTTTTTTCAATATCTTCTTTGACACCGGTTTGTTTTGTGTAATGCCAGTGTGCGGCAATACCAAATTCTGCTTGTTCATGCATCTTATGAGTACGAATCTGAATTTCAATTATTTGATTATCTAAGCCAAAAACTGTTGTATGAATCGATTGATAACCATTTGGTTTTGGCATGGCAATATAATCTTTAATCTTTGATGGAAGCGGTTTCATTAGCTGATGAATATATCCCATTACAGCGTAACAATCTCTGATATCGTCTACAATTATTCTTAAAGCAACCAGATCATAGATTCTTGAAATATCTCCTTGGTATTTACCAAGTTTTTTATAAAGAGAATATAAATGCTTAGCCCGACCACTGACATCCGTCTCAACACCAACTGCGTCAAGTTTTTCTTTCAGGAAAGTGACTATTCGAATTATATATTTTTTGCGATATTCATAATCATGGCCATATTTTTTATTTAGACTCTCATATTCTATTGGATGAATAATCGGAAAAGAACGATCTTCAAGCTCTCCTTTTATGACGCCAATTCCAAGACGATCAGCTAGAGGTGCAAAAATTTCTAATGTTTCTGTTGCAATTCTAATCTTCTTTTCTTCGGGAACAAATTGAATTGTACGAATATTATGAAGACGATCGGCAAGTTTAATAATTATTACCCTAATATCTTCGCTCATTGCGATAAACATTTTCTGCAGAATTTCCATTTGACGAGTAAAATAATAAAATGAATCCGGTTCAACTGTTTCATTTTCCTGCCAATCATGCTTTATTCTAACTTTGCTTACTTTTGTTACACCGTCAACCAATCGAGCAATATTTTCTCCAAATTTTTTGTTAATTTGAATTAATGTACAAGCAGTATCTTCAGGAACATCATGAAGCAAAGCAGAAACAATTGTTTCCCAGTCCAGACCTAAGTCAATTAAGATTTTTGCTACTTCAATCGGATGAATAATATAATCTTCACCAGAAAAACGCTTTTGACCTTTATGCGCAATTTCAGCAAAATCTAAAGCTTTAAGGATTATTTTCTGCTCTTCTTTTGAATATGATTTTAAATTTAGAATATTATTCATCTGTGTCCATAATATAGTAAAGGACTGTCCTTTACTATATTATAGTATGTTAAAAATAATTTGTTAAATAGGTATCTATTTATATTGAGAGAAATATTATAAAATAAGAATAATGAGAGGGAAAAGATCTTTTACTTTAATTGAGATATTAATGGTTGTCGCAATAATCGGGCTTCTGGCTGCTTTGATTTTGATCAGCGTAACAAATGCGCGGGCAAAAGCAAGGGACGCAAAAGTAAAAAATGACATCACTCAAACTCAAAAAGCGCTTGAAATGTATACGCTGGATCATGATGGTTCCTATCCGATTTATGATGGACCGCTTGAAAATATTCCCGGGCTTTCACCGGAATATATTAAAACTCTTCCCAAAAGCACTAATAGTTATGCGTATTATTATACATCATCAGATGGCAAAACCTACTCAATATATGCGAAACTTGAAAAACCACCCGAAGCAAGCAAGCCTTATTTAGTTGCAACGCCTGGAGAAATTCAATATATTTCCGGACTTGGCTCACCTTATTGTGAAAATATTATTACCGATCAATTAGTTAAAGAAAAAGAAACATTAAATTTTACTATTAGCAATTGTACAAATGAAGACGGAGCTCCGGTATCATGGTTAAGTGAAAACATCCCTCAAGGAGCTAATTTTGATCCAAATAGCTTATCATTTTCATGGACTCCTGATTACGGTCAGCAAGGAAAACACCAAATAACTATTTCAGCATTAAATGGATTTGGCAAAACCGACAGAACATTTAATATACAAGTACTTTATGCTAGCGGCTTTTCAGGAAATAATGTTTTAATTGTAATGAATGATAATTCAGCCGATTCTCAAGATATCGGCAATTATTATGCGATGCGTCGAAATATTCCTCAAGAAAATATAGTTCACATTTCAACAAATACCGATGAGATAATTAGCATGGAAAATTTTAACAGCCAAATAAAAAATCCGATTAAAATTTTTATTGACGAACATAATATAAAAAATCAAATTTATTATATTGTTACAACCTATGGAACTCCGAACCGGATACTTGGTTGGCAAGCTGATTGTGAAGAAACAAACAATAGTTGCATGAGTGTTGATAGTAAACTTTCCGATCTTTATAACGATGTTAATAATGAAACAATGGGAGCAAACAATCCTTATTTTATTCGCCAACTTAACGATCCAGGAGTAACATTTGACAAAGCTGATCCTACTTATCAAAATATGTTTTTAGTCTCACGTCTTGACGGTCCAAGCACTCAAATCGCTAAAGGTTTGGTTGATAAAGCAATCTACTCCGAATATTATACTGGACCTGCAAGCGGCAAAGCATATATGTCCGGTCAACCCTTTGATTTTGATTACGAAATAAAAATCCAATGTCAAATCATTGAAAGCGCCGGTTATACTTGCATAAAAGATCCATTTCACTATAACTCTTCCGGAATTGCAGATTATATGATTGCAAATCCTACATTTGGTCCACGAATTAATCCGCTGTGGCACGCTGCTGGTCATAATTACTATTGGAATTATTGGAACTCATGGAGACCAGGCGCAGTTGCTTTTAATCTTCGTTCCTTTGCTGCAAAAAGATCAATTCAAAGAACAAATCTCCCTGAACCGATTTCTGTTCCATTACTTTTAGATTTTGATATAACAGCAACATCCGGACCTGTAGGAGAACCATATTTTCAAGGGTTGCCTGATACAAAAAAATTTTTTAATAGATTTTTAAACGGTGAACCATCGATTGGGCGGACTCATTTTACATTTGCTGAAAGCATGTTTATGTCAACAGAG
>Ga0172379_10002659_pt1 | contig 30891 bp, 29 predicted proteins | sample GrowelOW334metaG_FD_119756 | JGI IMG/M metagenome (GOLD analysis project Ga0172379, IMG submission 119756) | Groundwater microbial communities from an aquifer near a municipal landfill in Southern Ontario, Canada - Groundwater well OW334 metaG | ecosystem: Environmental > Aquatic > Deep...
AATTTTATAAATAAAATTACTATTCTTTAATATCATATCTTGTTTTAGAATAAACAAATCAGGGCCCTCATCTTTGGCATATGCTTCTATGAGATTCTGCTGATAAGTATCTTCATCTTGTTCTACATATCTTACAGTAAAGGTGCCACCAGTATTAGATAAACTATTAAATAAATTAGCAACTTCTTTTGATGGTAAATCACCCCAAATCACAGTATTACCAGTAATTGCATCAGTTCCCTTTTTATTTTCTCCTATTTTAAGTGCACCAGAGAATATCAAAACTCCAAAAACAAAAAATGCTAAAAATATTGCGACTAGTATTGTTTGAAAATTATTCATGTATAAAAATTATACCATAATGATGCTCACTCGTGGTAATTTTCTCTAATAATTTAAATCCTCTTTTAGTAAATAAATTAATCGCTACATCTATATCTATTACATGCTTTGATAGTGGACCTATATTATTATCAGTTGATAGCCAATCAATAAAAAGAGCCTTTCCACCACTCTTTAAAATTCTATATGCCTCATCTATAAGACCCAGTTTATCCTCTGATAGAAATAACACATTCGCGATAATAACTGCATCCATAGAATTATCAGCAATCTTTGTGCCACCTTTCTTTTCTATATCTCCCCAAATACATTCCACATTTAAGACATTGGACTCTTTTATTTCACTTTCTAGTTTCTTTATTAAATTCTTTTGTACTTCAACAGCATATACATGACCAGTATACCCTACACGAGCTCCTGCTGCTATAGAATAAGCTCCAGTACCGGCACCAAGATCTGCTACACGCATACCTTCCCTTAATCCTAATTGAGCTACATTTTGTTCTGGTTTTGAAAGCATAGTTATATTATAACAGCAAACGAGGAGCATAAGCAAGTATAATTAATATTAGATTTGCTTAATGTCCGAGAGCCGCTGTTATATGGTAATCCATATACCATATTTACAAACAAGTAATAGATGCAATAGAGTCGCCAGCGTGAAGCTTCATAATTGTTACTCCTTGAGTCTGACGGCCAGATGTAGGTATAGACTTCAGGTCTACACGAATGACTTGACCCTTTTGAGATACAGCAATAATTTCGTTTTCTTCTCCTACTATTTTAGCTACTATAAGCTTCCCAGTTTTTGGAGTAACTTTTGCAGTTTTAATTCCTGAGCCACTTCTCTTTTGAGTTTTATATTCTTTAATATTTGTCTTTTTTCCGAGACCATTTGAAGAAAGTGTAAGGAAAGCTTTATCTGTGTCACCCTTGGCAATACGATCTACACCTATGATAAAGTCACCCTTTGAAAGCTTCATAGCACGTACCCCACCTGCCCCGCGACCCATCTCACGAACATCACCCTCATTAAATCTTATAGATTGACCATTTGTAGTGGCAAGCATTATATCATCACCCTTAACTACAGCAAGAACTGCTTCTAGTTCATCATCTTTATCTAATTTAATAGCGATAAGACCACTCCTTCGTACATCCTTAAAGCTTTCCGCTGCTACTTTCTTTGTTGTTCCCATCTTTGTAACCATCATCAAATGCTCAACTGTTTTCTTTGTCTCTTTATCTATAGGTAAAATTGATGTTACTCTCTCTTCACCCTCAAGCGCCATAAAATTCATTATAGATTTACCTTTTGTAGCACGACGACCCTCAGGGATATCATACATCTTGATTTGGTAAGCCTTTCCTTTATTTGTAAAGAATAATAATTCACTATGGGTACTTGCAGTAACGAGCATAGTCACAAAGTCTTCATCTTTGGTTTCTATATCTATAACTCCAACTCCACCACGCTTTTGATTCTTGTATTCTCCTGGGTCAGTACGTTTTACATAACCACCTTTTGTAAATACTAGAACAGACTCTTTGTCTGGAATGAGATCTTCTTCGTTTATAGACTTTACTCCACCCTTAATAATACGAGTACGTCTCTCATCAGTATATTTTTCTTTAATTTCTGTAAGTTCATCACTTATAACTTTAAGCATCTTTTTAGGACTTGCAAGTAGTGCTTCAAGCTCCTTTATAAGTTCCTGCTTCTCTTTAAGTTCGAGCTCTATATTCTTTCTTTCAAGACCAGCGAGTTTTTGAAGCTTCATCTCTAAAATTGCAACAGCTTGAAGCTCTGAGAACTTGAACTCTTTCATCAAATTAATTTTTGCTGCAAGTGTATCTTTAGATGCACGAATAAGAGATATAACTCTATCGATATGATCAAGTGCCTTCTTCAATCCCAAAAGTATATGCTCACGTTCTTTGGCCTTTTTTAAATCAAACTCTGTCCTACGACGAACAATAACTACTCTATGATTTATAAATTCTCTAAGTAAGCTTTTAAGTGATAGAGTCTGAGGTACGCCATCCACAAGAGCTACAATATTATAATTGAAGGATTGCTCAAGCTGAGTATGCTTATAAATATAATTTAAAACTTTTTCAGGAATTACTCCAGATTTTAAATCAATAGCAATACGTATGTCTTTGGTAGATTCGTCTCGAAGTCCTTTAATACCTTCTAACTTTTTTTCTTGAATTAGAAGTGCGATAGACTCTATAAGATTAGACTTGTTTACTCTATAAGGAATAGAGGTAATTATTATCTGAAAAGTTCCCGATTTAGTCTCCACTATTTCCGCTTCACCGCGAGTTACTACTCCGCCACGTCCTGTAGAATAAGCATGGAGTAAATCGATTTTATTATAAACTACCCCTCCAGTAGGAAAATCAGGTCCCTTCACGAATTCCATTAAATCTTCGGTAGAAGCATCTTTGTCGTCTATAAGATGAATGGTGGCATCTATAACTTCAGAAAGATTATGTGGAGGAATATTTGTAGCCATACCAACTGCAATGCCCAATGTGCCATTTAAAAGCAAGCTTGGAACAGCTGTAGGAAGCACTGTAGGCTCCTTACGCGTCTGGTCGTAGTTTGGATGAAAATCAACTGTTTCTTTCTCTAAATCAAGCAATAAAAGCGATGATATCTTTGACATTTTGGCCTCGGTATAACGCATAGCAGCAGCTCCATCTCCATCGATAGAACCAAAGTTACCTTGCCCGTGAATTAGTGGATATCTATAAGAGAAATCCTGCGCCATACCTACCATAGAATCATAAACAGCAACATCACCATGAGGATGGTATTTACCAAGTACATCTCCAACAACAGCCGCACTTTTACGAAAACGAGCGGAAGATGTAAGTCCCATTTCATTCATAGCATATAATATACGACGATGTACCGGCTTTAATCCATCACGTACATCTGGTAATGCACGGTCAGTAATAACTGACATCGCATAGTCGATAAATGAATCCTTCATTTCGCGACTTATATCAACTGAAACTACGTTTACATGCTCTTTTTTAATTTCTACAAATTTTTCTTTAGACATATTATTGATTAGTATATTCTGTTGGTATTAAATCTATCTGTTTCTCTCCTTCTTTTTTTGTATTAACTTCTCTAGAAATTTCACCAATACTTGAACTGACATTCTTATAAGTATCAGAAATAGAATTACTAAAAAGTTTAAAAGGTTTAATATCTTTATTCGCTTGTTCTTTAACTTGAGGATCTCCGAAGCGTGTACCTAAATTATAAATCCAAATAAAAGAAACAAGTGACATGCAAACTATAAGCGAACTTATGAATATAAGTTTGCGTGTATCCTCACTTTTTGACTGTAACTTTTTTATATATTTACGCATATAATTATGATGATAATACTACAATCTCACCCTCGCGACCAATTAACTCTTTAGATTTAATGGTAAGCTTATCTATAGGTGATACTTTATCTTGACCTCCTTCCTTGAGGAATGCTTTTAGTGTCTTTTCATCATAATCCATAGGAATTATTATCTTTGGCTCAAGAGATACAGCTAGCTTATAGGCCTCTGTAGGATCGAGTAAATCGTGATTACCAATAGGAACAAATAAGATATCGGGGCTTCCTATCTCGCCACGAGTCTCTGCAGAAATTTTAGTATTTGACATACAACCAAGAAAACAAATTGAGATATTCTCAATATTTAAAAAATAAATTGTATTTATATATTTCTTATCATTAATAATGGTTTCCGTCATAATTCCTTTTATAAAATTACCACGCACCTCATAATCTCCAGGACTTTTTACTTCGAAAGGAACAGTGTCTCCATGAGCTACCATATCAAAACCATTATAATCTGGGTGATTAATTGTAGATAATGCTATATCAGAGCCAAAACGTCCGCCCTTTATATCTAATTTAGAGTCTTTACTTATAGGATTTAATGCTATTACCAAATCACCTTGTTGTATCTTAAAAAATTGTTTGCCTAGATATGTGATAATCATACGTATATTATAGCAAATTTTAAGAAAAAAATAAAGGAAAATATTAAATAATAAACCTTATTTTGTCCTTTATTAATAAGCTATAATTCTGTCTGCTCTGGAGCAATAATTCGATTGCTGGAGAGTTTATGACTAAGAACTTTAATGATACCCAATAACTCTTTATTCTTAAAAATATACAAAACTAATATACCAGCAGATATACCTGTAATTCCAGAAATAAGGCCTTGCAAGAAAATTCCTATAAATGTATCTAGGTTAAAAATATTACTCCAGAAATTAAGTGAAATATAACTGAAAAGTCCCATTATAATTGCACCAAATAAACTTTCAAAAAATGTTTTATAGAGCATACTCCCCCTATCTTTCAAGAAATCCCTTTTAAATAAAATCCATATTAAAAAGAAATTAATAATAGAGCCTAATGCATAAGCGATCGGCAATGCAAGCATTATAGTACCGGGTACTCCTCTTACACGTAGAATTCCTTCCAGATTGTTAAGAATATTAGGGTAAGTTTTAAATATATAAAGAATCAAATACGCAAAAATAATTATCATAAAAGAAGAAAATACATTTATCATAAGAGGTTTTTTAGTTTTAGAAGCGGCGTAATATCCTCTCACAAATAGAAGAACTAGGCTCTGTGACGCGAGAGATATTACAAATAAAGCTATAGCGGCCGCGGTAAGTCTCGTATCAGCCCAAGTAAAAGCATTTGCTCCTAATACTACACGAACTATCTGTGCACGAAGAACAATTATAAGTGCTATAACAGGTAATGACCAAAATATAATTTGCCTTGCAGCACCAATAATATTATCAATAAAATTCGCCATATCTTTTGCTGAAAAGGATTTTACAAGAATAGGAAAAGCGGCTACTGAATATGATATACCTATAATTCCTACAGGTACAGATTGTAAATTAAATGAAAATGTAAATAAAGATATAGAACCTTCCTTCAAAGTAGAAGCCATAGCTATAAGAAAAATAAAAGCTAAACTATTACAAGATAAAGCTAACGTTCTAGGAATTGATAATTTTGTAACTTCAAAAATTTCTTTCCAATTTATTTTAAAGCTTAAAGTAGGAAACAAACCATGCTTTATAACAACCGGAACTTGTACGAGTAAATGTAAAATTGCTCCGAGTATCACACCAAATGCTAAACCATAAACTCCAAAAATTGGATAAAAACAAATAATCCCAAATATAATCCCTAAATTATAGAATATTGGAGAAAGTGAAAAAATGAAAAAGTTTCTAAATAATTGTGTAACTGAGCCTATCAAATTAGATAATCCTATAAATATAGGTGAGAGCAACATTATACGACTAGTGATAACAAGAGAAGACAATTGAGAAGGAGAAAACCCAGGTGCAACATATGAAGCTATATATGGCATTAAAATAGCAACTATAATACTGACTACAACCATAAAAATCATATATGCGCTAAATACATTATTTAAGAATAATCTAGCTTTACTATTATCATCCCCCTTAATTTTATCTATTAAAAAAGGAAGAAGTACAGTGACAGAAGCAAGAGATGCAATTGATATATAAATAAAATCAGGAACACGAAATGCTGCATAATATATATCCAATATAGGTCCAGCACCAATCTGACTTGCGAGAGTTCTATCACGAATAAGCCCAAGAATTTGGGAAAGAAAAGCGAAACCGCCAAGTAGTAAGGCGGCTTCGTTTATCCCATTAAATTCTTTATTGAAAAATGTTAGAATTCTTTTAGGCATCAATTACTATTATTGTGTCTTTGCTGGTAACTTAGCTGGAGTCTTCGTATCAGTTGTTTTTGTATCAGTAATTACTGGAGCTATAAGAGGAGCTGTTGGTGCTTGTACATTAGAAAGTGACTCTATAGCTTTCTTTACATCTTCATTGTCAGGCATTACTTGGCTCAATATCTTAAATTGAATCAAAGCATCTGCATTACGTGAGACCTTTTGATAGGAAAGACCTAAGAAATAACGAGCATTCCAATATGCATTATCTATCAAAACTGCTTGTTCAAATGCTCCTACAGAACTGGAATATAAAGATGCACTATAACGTAATAATCCAAGTCTGAAGAAGATAGTTGCATCATTTGGATTCATCTCTGCTGCACGCTCTACTTGTTTAATAGCAGCATCATTATTACCTTCGTTTGTTTCAATCTGAGCTAATAGGAACAATGCATCTGTATAATTAAGTTTGAGATCAAGAGCCTGTTGTATTAATTTGCGAGCTTCCTCATTATTCTTTTTAACATATTCTAATTGTGCACGAGCAAGCAATATAGATGGATTGTTCGGTGCAAGTTCTTGAGCTTTTGTATAAGAAACAACAGCACTATCATAACTACCTTCTACAGAAAGTGGAACAAGTGAAGCATAAACATTTCCCAAATTAACATAATTTATATATTGTTTAGGATTTTGACTTACAGCCATAGATGCAGAATTCTGAGCAAGATTTACTAATTGTTGAAGATTAGACTTGAGTGCTTCTTTAGATACTTTCTCATCATTTACCAAAGAACCGATCTCAGCTATATAAACTTGAGAAAGTGTCCTATAATAAACATCATTCTTATCAAGTGATATTGCATTGATAATCATTCCCTCTGAGCGAGCTAAGGACTCTAGTGTATTATCAGCACTTAATCCTTTTGAAAAATATATAACTGAAGTAAATTTCTCTACATATAGATATGTAACTGAAAGTGTAGTAATCATAAGAATCATTAAGGCAAGTATTGCAAAGAAACTATTTCTAGGATCATTTAAGAAAGAGAAATGTTTAACACCTATAACCTGTCTATATACTAATATTCCAATCAGAATACCACTTGAAGAAAATGCAAGCATTAACATTAGAATATTTGGAGTATAAACAATGAACGTAACCCATGAATACAAAGATATCATGAATGTAGTCATTATAAAATAATTGGAAAGAGGATCCTTAAGTGCGATACGTAAAGATTGAATACCTCTTATAAAAAAGACTACAAAGAAAATAACCCAAGCTAAGAAACCAAGAATACCAGTAGTAACAACAAATGTAGATAAAGTACTATATCCATTATTAAAATCGGAATTCCAGAAAATTGTCTGTGCTATGTCTTTAGGTTGCCAAAGTGACCAATCCATTACGAAAGTATTTGGTCCTGTTCCAAAAAGTGGATTGTGCTTGATAGCTTTCCATGCAATTTGACTAGTAGTAACTATAGAAGGACGAACTTCTGTGTTGGATAGATTTACATACCTAGACAATAAAGCACCAATAGAATTACTACCTAATAAGAATGCAAAACAAACAAGTACAACAATAAGTGCTGCTAATGGGAATCTCTTCTTTTCTCCTCCTCCGTGAACAATTCTAATACCAGCGTGCTGTATAGAAACACTATAAACAAATATAATGATTGAAAAAACACCAACCAAAATCCAAACCATTGGTATGTTTATAATTATAATAAAGAACAAACCAGATACTAATAGAAAATATTGAAGAATTAAAAATAGCCTTTTTGATTTTAAAAACTCAATACTAAATAAACACAACAAAATTATAAGACCAAAAAGTAAAGCAAAATTATTCCAACTACCTACAAGATTACCTGATGAAACTCCTTGTAAAAGGCCAGGGAAAAAACGACCAAAACCAATGAATATATTAAATAACTCAAACACTGAAAGTATCAAAGCTCCAAGGAAAAGTGCTCCGAAGAAATACCATAAACGCTTTTCTGTTTGAAAATACATGGAGCAAAGGAAAAACAAAACAAATAGTATAAGCATTGAACCAAAAGTTCCCATTTCAAAACCACTACCAAAAAGTGATATATAAAGGGATGAAGAGAAAAAAGACGCAATTAAAAATATAAGAGGAATTATACCAGCAAAAAGAATTAATCTATCTTTTGGAAAAGTAAATTTGCCTTCACCAAGCCTCGCAATTAACCAAAAGAAAACAGATAAAGTTGTACCTACAGACAGTAAGAATCCTTTACTTGCCTCTAATGTTACAGGGACATACGGAATGAAGAAAAAGAGAGAAAGGAATATTGTGGATAATAATGTAATGAATGACAACCTATTAAAAAATTCTATTCTTTTTGATTCCATATTTTTTGGCTTGCCGAAGTTTTATAAAAAACGGCTAATAAATAATAAATATTACTAATAAATGTATTATACTTAATAAAAATAAATAAAGCTAGACCACAATGTTAATAATTCTACCTTTCACATAAATAAAGCGCTTAATAGGCGACTTCCCTATCCACTCCAATACAATTTTATCCTTTAAAACTAAGCTTTTTACAGCATTCTCTTCTATGTCTTTAGGAATATTAATTTCTGTGCGAACCTTGCCATTTATCTGGACTCCTATTGTAATAGTTTCATCCAAAATCTTACTTTTATCCCACTTAGGCCAAGAACTCTTATGTATTGATTTTTTCTCTCCTAATTTTTGCCAAATTTCTTCTGCAATGTGTGGAGCAAATGGAGATAAAATTTGAAGAAAGTTTTTAAAATCCTTCTCTCCAATATTTTGAAATTTATCCATCTCATTTACAAGAATCATCATTGAGGAAATCGAAGTATTAAAACTCATAGACTCTATGTCTTCAGTAATTTTTTTAATTGTTTTGTGAAGTAGTGTTTGAAACGAAACAGAATTTTCTAAATTTTTATCCGTGTCGGAGCCCTTTAGGGTAAAGCGGGAAAAATTTAGAGAATTCTGTGAAGTAACAACACTTTCTCCTATTCTCCAAATTTTATCAAGAAATCTTCTTGAACCTATGATACTCTCGGTACTCCACGCAACTGACTGATCAAAAGGTCCAATGAACATTTCATAAATACGCAAAGTATCAGCACCATAAAGTTCCACTATTTCTTTTGGATCAATGGTATTCCCTATTGATTTAGACATTTTTACGCCACCTTCTGCTAGTATCATACCGTGACTCGTACGCTTCATATATGGCTCTGATGTAGGAACTAATTTTAAATCATACAAAAATTTATGCCAGAAACGAGAATAAAGTAAATGAAGAGTTGTATGCTCCATACCTCCGTTATACCAATCAACACCATTCTTCATCCAGTATTTTAGCGCCTTTTTAGAAGCAAATTCTTTCTTATTCTTTGAATCTGTATAGCGCAAGAAATACCATGATGACCCTGCCCAATTGGGCATTGTATCTGTCTCTCTTTTAGCCTTACCCTTACACTTAGGGCAGGTTGTGTTCGCCCATTTTGAAATAATCGCTAATGGTGATTCACCATTGTCTGTAGGTACATAAGACTTTACTTTAGGTAAAACTACAGGCAAGTCCTTCTCTGGCACTGGAACATAACCACATCTATCACAATGAATTATAGGAATTGGCTCTCCCCAATATCTCTGTCTCGAAAAAACCCAATCACGTAGTTTATATTTCGTAACAATTTTCCCGCCGACTTTATCTGTTATCTCTTTGGCATCTATTAGTGGCTTATCTATTATTGGTATGTTAAACTTTGTAGCAAATTCTCTGTCTCTTTCATCATGCTGTGGAACCGCCATTATCGCCCCTGTACCATAAGTAGCTAATACATAATCAGCAATCCATACTGGTACTTCTTCATTATTAGCAGGATTTATAGCTTTTATTCCTTTTAACTCCACTCCTGTTTTTACTTTATCTTCTGCTATTCTCTCCATATCTGGCTTATTTTTAATTTCTTTAATGTATTTCTCTACTTCCTCCCAGTTTGAAATTTGTGGTTTTAATTTTAAAACTAATTCGTGCTCCGGAGCAAGTACTACGTACGTCGCACCAAAAAGAGTATCAGCACGAGTTGTGAAAACTTTTATTTTATCTGGCGAATCTTTAATTTTAAATTCTATTTCACTCCCCTCACTTTTGCCTATCCAATTCCTTTGTTGAATTTTTATTTTTTCTAAATAATTTACATCATCTAAATCCTTATCAAGTCTATCTGCATATTTAGTAATTGCAAGCATCCATTGTTCCTTTTCTTTTTTTACAACTGGGCCTTCGCAACGTTCACAAAATCCACCAACAACCTCTTCATTGGCTAAACCAATTTTACATTTGGTGCACCAATTTATCTCAGTCTTGTGTTTATAAGCTAACCCCTTTTTATACATTTGCAGGAATATCCATTGAGTCCACTTCACATAGGCAGGATCAGTAGTATTTATCTCTCTTGACCAATCAAATCCAAAACCAACAGATTTTAATTGTTTACGGAATATATCAGTATTTGTCTTTGTAACCTTTGCTGGATCAATACCCATTTTAATAGCATAATTCTCTGTTGGAAGTCCAAAAGCATCCCAACCTATAGGATAAAGCACGTTGTATCCTTCCATACGACGCTTACGGGTAATGATATCCATAGCAGTATTACTACGTATATGCCCCACATGAAGACCTGCTCCTGATGGGTAAGGAAATTCTATAAGTCCATAAAAGGTCTTACCATTACTTCCGGTCTTGGCTTCATAAATCTTGCTCTTCCCCCAAACTACTTGCCACTTTTTTTCTATTTTCTTATGATCGTAATTTTTCATTATCGTTTATTTCTTAATTGGTGGATAAATATCTTTGTCTATTGTGCGAGTAAAACAAGTACGCCCTATTTTGTGGTCCCAAGAATCATTCACACCACTTGGATATGGATAAGATGATACTGCTACATCACTTTTCCCTGCATACATTGGTATGGCTCCTATATAATTAGATTCCTGCCAACCTTTTGGCATATCCGTTGTAAAAATTGCACACAATTGGAAACTAAGGCTATCATTTGTCACATCTGGGATATATTCATAAACTTTACCTTTTTCAAATTCTGGGTCAACAGGTATAGAAGAACCAGAAATAGGATTAGCTAAAACAATTAAACTTTCTGGTAACTTTTCTTTTTGTTGCCAATAAGTAATAACTTGATATTGAATATTTTGCAAATCTGCTACTCTCTTATCGTCTAATCGCCAAGCTCTCTGCTTGGCAGGACTGCCCATCACAGAGAAACTCCAAATAATTAAACCTAAAAATAATAGAATAGAAGCAATAGCACAAACAAGTCCCCATTTTTTTGATTTATCAAAATTAATATCTACATTCTTCATTTGCAATGAATAATAGAAATCAACTAAAGCTGCGATAATAAGCGCACCTAAAACTTTAAAAATAAACCGAGTAGTAATCTCTCCTGAAATAAAATATCTAACTAAAGTAACTAAATCAATAACAATAAGCAATGTGGCTAAAAATAGAATCAAATAAATCATCCATTTACGAATTACAATATTCCTATCTCCTATATCTCTATTAGATTCTTTAACCCAGAGATAAGAAATAAAAATAAATACAGGGAAGAAAATAATAAGAGTAGCTAGAGAGGCACGTATAGTTTCAAAATTGTAAGAATTATACCCATATTGGTATACAGAATTCAAAGCATCTGGAAACTTTTTATTTAGAGACTCAAATAATAAAATAAGAAATGATGACACGCTGGTAATAAGAGTAACGATAACTCCCAAAGATATAAAGAAAAATTTTGGGGTTAATTTTGACTTTTGTATTGTTGGTTCCATAATTTCTTTATTATATCAGAAAATAGATGTATAATAAAGACTGGTATGATACATCGTTTTAAGAAAAAATCACTAGATGGTATAGAGAAAGTAGCAATAAGAGCCACTCGTTTTATCGGCTCCACAGAGTCGCTTGTTCTCCATACTATACTCTTCATAGGGGCGTTCATATTCTATTTCTTTGGAGTACCTTTTGAAAAGATTTTACTTGTAATAACTACTATCGTATCTCTCGAGGCAATATACCTCTCTATATTCATACAAATGACTGTAAATCGCCAAGCAAGGAAATTGCACGCTGTAGCTCGTGATGTCGAAGATATTCAGGAAGATGTGGATGAGATTCAGAAGGATGTGGAAGGTATTGAAAAGGATGTGGATGAGATTCAGAAGGATGTCGATGAAATTCAAGAAGATGTTGAAGAAATTCAGGAAGAAGATGAAATCGAAGAAAAGGAAGAGAAAGAAGATGAAGAAATTCTCACAAGAATAGAAAATACGATGGGCAAGCTAATAGAAGAAGTAATAGAACTCAAGAAGCAACATCAAGATAAAAATACTGAGAATAAAAAATAAGAGCCCTGTTGGACTCTTATTTTTTATTTAATTTTTACTTTTCCTTGTCTTAAAACTTCTATTTCATTATCTTTTATTCTTATCAAAGTAGAAGGCTCACCCACTCTCTTGCCATAGTTTATATAGAAATCTACATTATTTCCAAAATACTCTTTCGCTTGCTTGATATTCTCTGCTGGCTTTTCACTTTCCTTATTAGCACTTGGTGCGACGATGGGACCCACTTTTCTAATTAAATCATAGAGGCTCTTCTGCTTCTTGTTTATCATCCTGAAAGCAATTTCACCGGTACCTCTGTGTATATATTTAAATTTAAGATTTTTACAAGGAAGTAAAATACTGACTTCCCCAAGCCAAAATTTTTTCAAAATTTTGGCCTCCGCCTTATCTATTTTTATCTCAAAATTTTCCAAATCTTTTAATGAATGTATGAGTACAATCAAGGCCTTACTGTTATTCCTCTCTTTAATCCTATATATCTTCTCCACCGCCTTTTTAGAATCCACGCTCGCCACCAACCCATACAAAGTATCTGTAGGTATCACCCCCACTCCACCATTCTTCAATATTACAATTCCATTTTGCCAATCAGATTTCATATTAAATTTTAAATTCAATTACATCCCCATTCTTCACTATATAATCCTTGCCTTCGGTACGGACTTTACCTTTAGCACGAGCTTCTCCATAACTTCCGGCTTCAAGTAAATCCTTCCAGAATACTACTTCGGCACGGATGAATTTGTCTTTAAAATCTGTATGAATAGCCATGCCCGCAATTGGTGCAGTACTACCCTTTTTGATAGTCCAAGCTCTCGTCTCATCCTCTCCTGTTGTAAAATAAGTATCAAGACCTAGAAGCTTATATCCTTCTGTTATTAAACTATTTATACCATCATCTTCCCCTCCAAGCTCCTTTCTAAACATTTCCTTTTCTTCTCCTTCAAAATCTTTAAGCTCATCTTCAACTTTCGCATCTATCACAACAAATCTAGAACCCATACCTTCTATGTAATCAGTAAGCTCTTTAAAAATTTCAGGATTTGCAGTATCTAAATTTTCTGACCCTGCTCTTTTATTAAGTCCATATATAAATGGCTTCATAGACAAGAGACTAAGCTTTTTTATTTTCTCTAATTCTTTTTCACTGAAGTCTACAATGTTAGCAAGCTTGCCAGCCTCTAAAACTGGAATTAATTTTGCAAGCGCTTCGTCTTCTAATATAAATTCTTTATCTCCTTTTCTAACTTCTTTAGTAATATTATTCTTTCTTTTTACGACTGTCTCCAAATCAGCCAATATAAGCTCCAAATTTATTATTTCTATATCACGAAGTGGATCTATATCTCCCATCACATGGAGTATTTCATTGCCACTATCACTCTTAAGTGGAAAGATTCGAACCATTTCAAGAATCGCATCTACCTCACGAATATTCGCCAAGAATTTATTTCCAAGTCCTTCACCCTCTGAAGCTCCCTTCACAAGACCAGCTATGTCTACAAACTCAATAGCTGCTGGAATAGTCTTTGCTGACTTAGAAAATTCTCCTAGCTTCCATATACGGTCATCTGGAACAGCGACAACCCCTACAGATGGATCTATGGTACAAAATGGGTAATTCTCACAAGGAACACCCTTCTTTGTAAGAGCGTTAAATAAAGTTGATTTTCCAACGTTTGGCAGACCTACGATTCCTATTGAAAGTGACATATAAAAACTCTACCAGATTTTAGCTTAAAAATAAAGGTAGAGTTTTTCTTTTGGATATTAGGATTGGCTAAATTAGACCGAGTCTTTCTTTTATTTTATCTACAACTTCTTCTATTTTAATATCAGTTTTAATAAAATAATACGTAGGTTCAAGCTCTGTAATATCTTTATTACGCTCTTCGTCTGCGCTTGAAAGATTCGTAAGAATGATCACAGGCACAGTCTTACCCCAAGAATCCTCACGTAACTTTTTAAGCATACTCATACCATCCATTTTAGGCATGGCAATATCAAGTAAAATAAGATCGGGATGTTCTACCAAGGAAATAGCTAATCCTTCTTCGCCATCCTTTGCTTCAAGAATAGTAAAACCTTCACTTATTAATTTATCATCAAGAGCACCACGCAACGACTTATCATCTTCTGTAACTAAAATTATTTTCCTATTTTTCTCCATAAATTAAATAATTACTTTTGTTAATAATGTTTCCATAATTTCTTTTATAATTTCATCTAATCTATGGTTAGATTTTATAAAATACTTTTTAGCACCTAAACTCATATAAGTAGATACCTTCTCGCTACTTGCTGTATTGGAAACAACAAATATTGGAATTTCTTTGCATTTAGCATTATCTTCTTCTTTACACCATGCGATAAAATCTAGGCCATTCTCTTTGCCCATCAGATAATGATCAAGCCAAATAGCATCAATATGATCTATTTCCTCAGTATATTGCTTGGCTTGTTCTACTGTACGAGCTGTAACTACTTCAAATCCATTCTTCTCTAATTTAAGTCTAATGGCTTCTAAAAGTGGACGTTCATCTTCTAAGACTAGAATTACTTTGTTATTATTCATATATTTATATTATACCACTTTTCTTTATAATTAATCTAATTTTCTTGTACCCTCTTTTTTCTTCATTCCAGTCTCAGGAAAAACAACATAAAATGTGGAGCCTTTGCCTTCTTCTGAATCAAACCATACCATACCACCTGACTGATCTATTATAGACTTTATAATATAAAGACCTAAGCCTGTACCTTCCGTCTCAGATTCACGAGCATTATCAGCCCTAAAAAGCTTCAAGAACATTTTATCTTTCTGATTTTCAGGTATACCAATTCCTGAATCAGATACACTGAAAGCTAAACTTTTTTTATCTAATACTTTTCCACCAAAAAGATGATCTTTGTCTAATATTGAAATATTTACTTTTACTGACCCTCCTTCACCAGTGTATTTAACAGCATTAGATAATAAATTTTGGAATACCATACGTAATAACTTTTGATCTGCTTCAAATTCTTTTATATTTTCACCATATGATTCTTCTAATTTAAGATTTTTATTTTTTATTTGAGGATTGAGCTCATTTACAACACTCTTGATCATTTCTAAAACATCTGTTTTTTCTGGTTCTATTACAAAAGTACCAAGATCAAGCCTAGAAACATTCAAAAGAGAATCTACAAGGTCCACCATTCTCTTATTCCCTATTGCAACTTCTTCTAAATATTTCTTCTGTTCTTCGTTAATAATACCAGCATCTCCAGCAAGAAGCATTTCTGTATACCAATTTATAGATGAAAGTGGAGTACGGAGTTGGTGAGAAGCAAGTGATACAAACTCTGTTTTTGCTTTATCTATTTCTTTTTCTTTAGTAATATCATGCTCAATAGCAACAAAATAAAGTATATCATTCTTATCATCTAGCACTGGAGAAATACTAATATTTGCAATATATAATTCTCCATTCTTTCTTTTATTTTGTATTTCACTTATAAAGACTTTCTTTTGAGTTTTTATAATATCCCATAAATTTTGATAATACTCTATAGGCATTGGGACCTTCCAGAGAACACCTGCCTTTTTACCCATTGCTTCTTCTGGTTTAAAACCAGTAATTCTTTCAAGTGCTTTATTACCATATACAACGATACCTTCAACATCAGTAATAACCACTTGATCAGAAGCATTATCCACTGCAAGTTTAAATTTCTCTAAATCATTCGCTAAACCTTCTACTTTAGACTTTTCTCTTTCTACATCTTCTAAAATATTTAAAATCGCTTTATTTTGATCTTCAAATTCTTTAACTTTTTCATTAATTTGTTTGGTTTGTTCCTCTACCTTTTTTTCAATCTCTGATTTAGACTGTTTAACAGCTTGCGACATATTATTGAAAACATCTGATAATTCACCAAGCTCATCTTGTGTATTAACATCTACCTTATAATCCAAATCCCCTTTCTTTATTTTTTCAGCTCCTAGTTTCAATAATTTAATTGGGTTTGTAATTTTCTTAGAAATGATAATTCCAATTAATATAAAAATTAATATAGAAATACTTAAAACTAAAAGAAGAGACCATATCAATTTGCTCCTAAAAGAAAGCAAATCAGATTTATCAACTTTTGTGATAAGGCACCAACCTGTATCTGGAATATAAGCATGCGTAGCAATTACATCTACATTACGATAATCTTTAGATTCTAATATTTGAGAGCCTATATTTTCCGTTATTTTAGAATAGCCATTATCCTTTATATATTCTACTTCTTTAGGGTCAAAACAATCATTGGCATTCTTTGTCTCAACTTTCTCTTTTAAAATAACATCTTCACTTAAAAACAAAGATGGTGTAACAAAAAACTTATCTTTATTAATCAAAAAATTTTCTTCTGTATCCCCTAAACCATTCTCACTCTTTACAATATTAAAAAAATTTTCTGGTAAATATCTCAAAACTGATACTCCAAGCAATACACCTGTATCATCTTTAACTGGAGTAGAAATTGTATAATTAAATTTATTTGTTGTTTTAGAATAATAAACATCTTTTATATAAGTTTTATCTTTAGCAAAAATAAAATAATCATCTTGAGATTTATCCTTACCTTCCTCTATTTTATTGGAAGATGCTACAACTTTCCCGTTAGAATCTAAAATAAATGTCTCAAAAATTTGAGGATCAGCCTCTATTGTTCTAATTAAACGCTTATCTATTTTGGTTTTTATTATATGATAATTTTTACTATCTATTGGCTCTTTCAATAAATCTCTGTATACAGACGCAGCCGCCAAGATAACACTGATTTTCTCTTGATCTTGTAAGAATGTTCTTATATGTTCAGCACGAGCCCTATTACTTGAATGTAAATAAGAAAATGCATCCTTCTTAGCAAGATTTGTCGTATAAATACCTACAACCAAGCCTATCAATAAAGATATTATTATAAAGCTTCCTATAAAACTAATATTTATTTTATTTCTTATTTTCATTTAATTTTATCAAATTTATAATTAAAAATTTATTTATTATTCTTCAATTCAACTATCTCTTTTTTCAATTTAATCATTTCAAGCTCTCTACCAATCATTATCTTATTTAATCTTTCTGTTTCATTTAAAGACTGTTTCAATATAGACTCTGATTCTTCTAATTTTTGGGTTCTTTCTTTAACTTTAGTTTCTAAATTTTTATATAAATCATCTAAATTATCTGACATTTTATTGAAAGTTTTAGCTAAATCCCCAATTTCATCTTCTACTGTTATATCAATTTTCTGAGAAAAGTCTCCCATGGAAATATTTTCTGCAACTAGTTTTAACTCTTTTAAAGGCAAAAGAGCTACCATAATTAATTTATAAAGAGTAAAAGATATAAAAAATATTACTATTATTATTAAACCAAGTAATATCCATATAATAGTCATAATTGAACCATTAATTTTATCTAATCCTGTCTCTGAAACTAAATAAAAAGGAAATTCTCCTATTTTTTTCACACCAATAATCTCAATTTCTCCATCTTCTATATCATTCATTTTAAACCCATCCACCTGTTCTCCCTTACGAATAAGTTCTTGTATTCTATTATACTGAAGCGGAAGTATATCTTTCCCAAGAAACTTTTTTGATTCATTTATTTCAATATTTTCATCATAAGTTAATTCTCCTAAACTTTTCAAAAATCTTTCTGGTTTATTAGAAATAACAACAACACCATATCTATCTACCACCATTATTCCATTATTTTTTGATGCTTCACTTTTAAGTATTGCATCATCAATTTCTTCATTATTAATTTTAGAAACAAAAACTCCTAAAACATTTTTATTATCATCAAAAACTGGATAAGAAAAATAATAACCAAACTGGTTGCTAGTCTTACCTAGAAGGATATCTACAGATTGTTGTCCTTTCATACCTTCTTTATAATAACTACGAAAACTATAATCTTGACCTACAAAAGTAGGATCTGTAGATATAATTGCAATACCATTTTTATCAAGTAAATATAATGATAGATATTTAGTATCTTCTTTTGAATAATCATTAAAAATTCCTAAAAGTTCAACTCTTCTTGCCTCAGTTGGTGTAAGTAAATACTCTTTCACCCTAGTCCTTGTGCCAAGCATTTTAGCGAAGGTTTGATTATTTTTAAAGATTTGTGTACTCTCATGAACTTGCTCTGTATTAAGTTTACTTATATTTTTTATCTCTTGATTAGTTAAATTTTTAGCTAAATAAAAATTAAGAGTAACAACTATTAAAATAAAGAGTAATAGTGATGAAATTAAGATAGATACTATTATTTTTGTTTTTAATTTTAATTTTCTAAACATAAATTTTAAAAATTATTGATAATTTATTATAACATTATTATTGTACTTCTTCCCAAGAAGAAATAACGAGTGGATTAAATGAACTCGTAGTTACATTTAGATGACGAATAATACCCGAAAGTTCACCAGTTATTGTAATCAATCTAGTTGTTCCACCCGTATTTTCTACTATATAAGTGCATGTATTAGTATTGAGTGTTACATTGCCTATTCCCGTATAGTTATTATTTTCACGAATTATTTCGAGTGCTACTTCTGCACAGGCATCCACTAATGCTTTTGTCTTATTAGTAGTCATAGTATTTACACTACTTTTTATAGACCATACACTACTAATAGAGAGTCCTAAAGATAAAGTTAAAGCTACACTGCCTAAAATTATCACAACAAACATAGTAGAAAATCCTTTATTTAGCATATTATATTTAATTTCTTTAAAATCTTTCATATAAATTATTTTCTTAAACTGGCACTGCCATTAAAACTAAACGAGTACATCCCTCCAAGACTATTACCCTCTGTATTATTTCCAAGAGTAAAGCTTACCTTTATTATATCCGGAGTGTCAGGATGTGAGAAATTAGAAAAAAGAAGATTACTTACAACAACTTTATTATTAGTAAGAGCTATCGGTTGCATCCCTCCCTCAGTTGTGTAAAGTATCCCACTACTTTCATAAAAAACTGTTGGGCTTGTAGATGGTATTTCAGTAACCACACTTAGGCTAGAAGCCGAGCTTGCTATAGTAGGACTATTCACACTATGAGCATTTTGTATAGCATCCACGATAATCTTCATTACTTTTGCTCCTTGATCATTCACTTCTAGTGTCATTTGATTCTTCAATCTCGCAGATGTCATACTACTCCCAAATGAAACCATAGCCGTCACAAGTATACTAAAAATAACAACGTAGATAAGTATCTCAACAAGTGTAAATCCTTTTTTATTTTTAAAATTATTTTTCATATTTATAATGGATGTAATGCTACTGCAAATGCATGCTTACCAATAGAAGCCGAGAAGCCTATGCTATCTATAACACCAGTTAATCCTGATGTATTTATCATTTTACTATATGCATTTCTAGAAAATTGCGATGATGCATTTCCATTAGCATAATCTTCCGTCCATCCACCACTTTGGGTAATTGGAGCTGTAAATGTCTTGGCACCACTTGCATTTACACTTGGAAAAATTATTACTGTTGTATATGAAGAAGTAAGATTCATAGATGCAGCTCTATATGTAGTATTACTTGTAACATATTCAGTATTTGAAGAAGTATCAATCGGGGTAGTTATATTGAAACATCCCCTATATGCATTTATAGTGACAGCAAATCTAGAACTTGAGGAAAGTCCAAAAGTATAACTTGCCGGCTCCGAAGGTCCTGCCACTTTATAATAAAGAGCTTGGTTTGAGTTACCGTTTTTATGTCTACCTATTTGAGTCCATCCAACTGGTATACTATTTAATCTATCAGTAGAATTATTGTGCATTATGTATGCAAACATTATATCATTTTGAACTACACCTGTTGGTTTCGTAACAACTGCCGAAATAGAACTCGAATTATCGTAAGTTCTAGGAACAATTCCTGTTACAACACATGCGCCAGTCATCGTAGTGAAAGTTACATCACTCCCATATGAAGTCCCTACAGAATTTGTAGCATAAGCACGAACATGATAAAGAGTATTTGCTGTTAATCCTGTCATACTACTTGTCCATGGACCACCAAAAGCCCAGCCATCAGTCGTCTTTGTCGATAAAGCCACAGTAGGATTTATTGATGTACTCCAAACCAAACCACTAACAGTTACAACAGCTCCACCATTTGAGACTATAGTTCCTCCACCAACAGCGGTTGTTTTAGTTATACTTGTAACAGGATCTGTTGTGGTAACCGTAGGCAATACAGGAGACACAAAACATGTTGTATTTGTATAAGTTCCTGACATAATTCCTGCTGTACATGTCCTAGTTTCACTAGTACAGGTACTTGGATAATTAACAGAGGAATCTAAATAAGCTGTATTAGAATAACCACTAGCAACATTTCCCCAAGGTGTACTTGTACACCCAGCTGTACACGTTGTCGCTGTATAACTTCCTGATAATACTCCATTTGTACAAGTTCTTATCTCGCTCGTACATGCACCTACTGGTAAACTAGATAAATATGCAGTATTAGAAGTTCCACTTGTCATTGTACCCCAAGGAGTGTCGGTACAATCCAAGACTATTTCTTCATTTGTAATCGTACATGTTCTAGTCGTCCCTGGTGAAAGAGTCACAGAGCCAGCCCCATCACAATCACCATCAATTGTACCTAGATAATTTGAATCAGCTACTTCGGAGACAGTGTGCAAACCAGAATTAAATGTATTAGTAACTCCTGAAACTACCGGATTTGAATCAACTAAAATAGTAAAATCTTCTACAGTTTTTGTACCACCATGATTTATAACTACTTTATTTACAATTATATTAGATGGCTTTTCTTCATTTGTAATAAGACAAGTATTTACAGTATTTGCTACAAGATTAATAGCTCCACTCCCATCACAATCTCCACTAAAGGTTTGTGTGTAATTTGGATCTGTCGTCTCAGTTACAATGTAGGAACCTTCATCAAACAAATTAGCAACCCCAACATCTACATCTGTAGATACTATAGGCTCTAGGGTTGAAGTCACTTTATAAGGAGCAAAATCGGATGCTACTTTAGTACCCCCATGATTTATAACCAATTTATTTACAGTTAGTCCAACTTCTATATTTAATATTTCTCTCCAATTTGTAAAATACGTACTAGAAGTTACAGTATTAATCGCAGATATTTTATCTGCCCAAGAAACAGAAACATCAACCTTTTTTTGATTTTCATTTATTGTAGAAATATTTAAAACTCGTGTGAAAATATTTGTTATATCCGAAGATCCACTTAGGCTCCAGACATTGCCTGTTGTAGACAATCCGTAAGTCCCGTCTGAAAGATTAATAAAATTAGCATCACGAATATTTCTAGCTGCTTCTAATCCTTCTTCTGCTAAGATACTAGCTCTTTCTCTGTTTGCTGAATTTCTTGATTCAATAGAAACCTTTTGTATAACAGCGCTTGTGGTTACAACAAATATCAAAAAAATAGAAATTGATACTAAAATCTCCACAAGAGAAAAACCACCTAGTCTTGAAAATCTAGTCGAGACTGGCCCTTTATTAATATGTGATTGTGCCTTTTTCATTTATATTTATATTCTCTACCTCTCCATAGCTTGAAAGTATTATTGTACCGGGTGATAATGTTGCTCCTGATAATTTTTCAAAAATAACTTCTGATAAACCACTAACAATTATCCCTCCTGTAATTTTGAAAGATTCATTAAAAGAAGTGTCTCTACTTTCATAACTATCTCCCTTAAATATTAAAATCTCATTATTGTTTATTTTTACTCCCCATTTTGAATCACCTCTATTTGAGGAAGCATTTGATGAAGCATACCTTACTGCCTCTACAATTGTATTTGTAGTTATACTTAAATTATTTGCTCTTTTAAAATTAATATAAACCCCATCTGAAACCGCGAATAAAATAGCAAAAATAGCTAATACTACAAGAACTTCTAACAGAGTAAAACCTTTATTTATATTATATTTGTGAAGATAATCCATATATAGGACCAATAACCCCAGTAGCAACGAGTGCAACAATTAAACCAACAATAATTAACACGATGGGTTCTAAAACTGTCGCTAAATCTTGCGACATAGCTTCTGTTTTCTCTTCAAATATTATACCGATTTTTATTAAAGTTTCCGATAATTTACCTGATTTCTCTGCTGATATAATCAATTGCTGAATTGGGTTTGGAATATATCTATCTGAATGAGGGTATTTTGATAATGCAGATTTGAATGATTCACCTTTTTCTATACTCTTACCAAGATAATCATAGAATTTTGCATAACTACTATAAGTAGTACCCTCTTTAATCGATTCTAATGTTTCTCCTACTTGAAAACCCGCCTGCAAAAGTGCTCCACTAATATATCCAAATCTTGCGAGTTCAACTCCTTGAACAAGCCTTTTAACACCAGGAATATGAAATAATATATAATCCCCTATAAATTTTGTCTTCTTATTAAAAAATAATAAATAAAACAAACCAAAAATAGCTAAGCTAACTAATGGTACAAAAATAATTCCATAAGACTTGAGGAATACACCAAACCAAATTATTATCCTTGTAGTAAGTGGTAAAACTCCATTGGCTTGTTTGAAAATTTCTATAAGATTTGGGAGTACTATCCAAGCACTTCCGATACCAATAACGATTGCCAAAACTAAAACTATCCCAGGATATAAAAGAGCTGATGATAGGCGGGATTCAAATATCTTTTCTTTGTGTTGTTGAATTGTTACCAAATTCAAATGTTCTGGCAATCTTCCTGCTTCTTCTCCAGACCTAACAAGAGTAATGACTCTACTTGGTAAAAATTTAGTCTTTTCAAAAGATTTCCATAAAGGCATACCAGAATTAACCATCTCTTCTATTAAGACTATAATCTTTTTCATTTTTCTCGTTTTTACTGAAATCTTTAATGATGATAAAGCATCTGAAATACCCATACCAGAAGAAATAAGTAAACTCAGGTTTTCAATAAAATAATCTCTTTCATCACCAAATCCTATACTTACATAAGGCCAATCTGGCCTATACTCAAAAACAGGATTTTTAAAACCCTCTTTCTCATAAGATTTTCTTAATTTTATATCTTTCATATAAATTATATACTCACAACACGAATTAATTCTTCAATAGTTGTAATACCAGCTTTTACTTTATCTATACCATCTTCAAACATTGTTTTAAATCCCTGACTTTGCATAAGTGAAGTTATATCTTTAGTAGAGGGAGTTTTCGCAATTAAATCTTGTAATTCAGGTGAGGTAGTTATAAATTCAAATACACCAATACGCCCATGGAATCCTGTATTTGAACAAGATGTACAGCCCTTGCCTTTATATAAGGTAATGGACTTTTCTTCAAAATATTTAGCGAGATCAACACCTAAATTTTGAATATCTTTTTTAGATAAATCATAACTTACCTTACATGAGTCACAAATTCTCCTTACTAAACGCTGCGCAATAATAAGCTCAACAGTAGAACCTACGAGGAATGGCTCAACACCCATATCTATAAAACGAGGTATAGCTGTAGCTGCATTATTAGCATGAAAGGTGGAAAGTAATAAATGCCCAGTCAAAGATGCATTAACAGCTATATCAGCGGTCTCTAAATCTCGAATTTCTCCTACTAATATAATATTTGGGTCCTGACGCATTATAGCCCTTAATCCTTTTGCAAAAGTTAGATTGGTTTGTGAATTTGCTTGTATCTGATTAACTCCAGCTATCTTATACTCTACAGGGTCCTCGATGGTTGTTATATTTCTTTCTTTTGTATTAACAATCTTTATGATTGAATACAATGTAGTACTTTTACCAGAACCTGTTGGACCAGTTACCAAAATCATACCAAAAGGTTTCTTGGAACTTTTAATAATCTGCTCTCTTAATTCAATCGATAAACCAATATCTGTTAGAGTAAGATCTCTAATATAAGAGGAGAGAATTCTAATAGCAATCTTTTCACCATCTAATGTTGGGACTATTGAAATACGCAAATCAATAGGCTCAGCATGACTTTTAGAAATAAAACGTATCGCGCCGTCTTGAGAAGTAAAATGCTCATCTATACGCAACTTAGCTTGAACTTTCAATCTATTAACAATATTATCATAATATTCTTTTGGCATCTTTCCAGCATCATGTAAAATACCATCAATTCTAAAACGAACTACAACTTCTTTATCACGAGGCTCGCAGTGAATATCTGAAGCTTTTAGTAATAGTGCATCCTCTAATATCTGATCTACTATCTCGGGAGCTACACGTCCTTCACTTTCTATTAGTTTCCCAAATTGTGTCTCTAATCCTTCTTGATAATTAACAAAGAGTGCGTCTATATCTTCTGGTAATGAAAAAGTAATTTTAATCTTCTTATCTGGAAATAAAGTAGTAAGCCTAGATTTTAATTTATCATTTAATGGATCATCTGTTGTAATAACTATCTCAGACTTTTTTTGTTCAAAAACAATAACTCTTAATTCTTTAGCTATATCTTCTTTAATAAGTAAAACCTGCTCACTACTCGGCTGATGAGCATTTAAATTTGAATATGGAACTTTTAGTGATTCTGCTATTGCCTGACCTATTATATCTTCACTTGTAAGTCCTTCTATAAGTAAATACTCTACCAAAGAAACCCTATGCTCTTCGGCATATGATTCTGCTTTTTTGATATCTTCTTCTGTTACATAATTCCCTTCTAAAAGAATCTTTTTTATTGTATTTTGATCAAATTTCATATTTTTTTATAAAATGTACATTATTTATTAATTTTATAACTTATAGAGTATTTTCTTTTATATAAGAAACAATTTTAGACAGAGGTGTATCTGATTTAATAAAAAATTCTTTAGCTCCAAGTGCACGAACTCTTTTCTCATCTTCAGCTTGACCTAGGTTAGTTAGAATAATCACAGGAATATTTATATTTTCTTCCTTGAAAATTTGAAGTATTTGAAAACCATCTACTTTAGGCATTACTAAATCACAAACAACTAATGAAAACTTATCATTTCCTAATAACGAAAGAAGTCCCTCTCCATTTGGAAGACTTTTAACTTCAAACCCCTCATGAATAAGCTTAAGCTCAAGAGCACGAGCCAAAGGCTTTTCATCTTCTATTATTAGAATTTTTTTTGATGTTGTTTTCATTCAAATTAAAAAACACTCATTTATTATACTATAACTAAAAAAGATACACAATGATTCAAATAAGATTATCTTATAAATTATTAAAAAAGTTCTTTATCTTTTTCCAGATGCTTTTCTCTAGCTCTTCACTTTCAAGTATAAGATAATTATAGTCTGACTCATATCCAACAAGCTCCATGAATCCTCTCCCTCTAAACTTCTTTCCATTCATCCTTGCTTTTACTTTCATAGGTCCTTCCCAATAATTAATCTGCCCAAAAATCATTTCTTGGTCTTTTACAAGAGCTTCTGCTTCCAATAATATATTTGCTTCTTTTATCTCTATAATCCAAGACAAAGGATACTTGGCTTTTGTCTTTTTACTTTTCCAAAATTTACCAAGAGGCTTTATAATTGCTTTTTTATATTGCTTTTGAGTTCCATCACTATTTATAATATCAATCAATATATCTGTACCTGTCTCTGTATCATATTCTACACACATTATCTCTATCCCGCCCTCGAGATGGAATGAAAACCAAGTCCATTTATCTGACTTCCCTTTGTATGACGCATTTGCCCATTGATGGTCCATCCAAGCTTTACCACGAACCTCTATCTCTCTACCTTTTATATTTATATTCCCTTTAACTCTTAAATCAGTGAAAGAATAATAATAACTTCCAGCTTTTGGAGTACCTACGTAACCATGTCCACCTTCTAGAAGTGGCTTCTTTTTAGATTCCAAAATTAAATCTAAATCTTTTGTTTTAATATGAAAATTATTTGGTGATATTTCTACAATTTTACCATTTAAATCTGCCCCCAATATATGAGCATTTTTGTAATTAATATAGAGTAAATCTTTTTTAAAACTATCACTAGATAATACTGAAATATTTTGAATTTCTTTATAACTTTTATTGTTCGCTATATCTGTTATTACAGAATGTGCAAAATGCAAATACTCACCTTTTTTAAAAATATCTTCCACTAAATGTGGAGCTATGTGTGGAATCTTTACCTTTGCAATATTTACTTTAAAAAAACAATCCATAAAGCTATACTCTTTTCCATCCCTATCATATATATGCCCATTGAAATACCACCACTCCACTGTAAAGTCATGGGGGCCATTATCCTTAGGTAAAACTACAGGGTATATTTTATTCATAAATTTTATCTATTTAAATATGTAATTGTGAATTGTAAAACTGTTGCAAAACAAACCCAAAGTAAATAAGGTATATTTACAAGTACTACCCACTTAATATATGGATAAATAACTATCATAGCCCAAACGAGAGTGATGAGAACCAAACTAATATCTATAGCTGCTAAAATATTGCTCTTTAGTCCAAATTGAAAGTATGTAAAAGTAAAATTAAAAAGAAGATTGAGTGCAAATGGTAAGGCTACATATAGAGGAATTTCCTTGTTTATAAATATCTGATAAAAGACTGTACCAAAAGATGCAAATATTAAAACATATAATATACTCCAAACGGGACCAAAAAGAAACGATGGTGGTGCCCATGTTGGCTTTATAAGTTGACTATACCAAGATGTTGTATTGTTCATAAATATATTATAACACATCTCATAGTGATTGTTGCTAGGTTTTCAATAAAGGAATATAATGAGAATAAATATAAACCCATTAATAAAAACGTTATGAGCGAAACAAAGGATGGAATCATTATTCTTTCTAGCGGCACCAATGGCTCTGCTGTCTATGACATTTTTATGGAAGATGGAGTAACTCCAGTTGTAACCAAGGACACTCTGAGAGAAGTCTCCAAAGAAATTATCAGACGATACCCTGACCTCGCGAAGGGAATAAAAGAACACTGGAGTTCTTCTTTCGCTTCACCATTACCTAAAGAAATTAATGTGAAAAGACTCAACCATGATCATGCGGCTGATCTAATCGCAGAGATTGCTCAATTAATGATGTATACTAATAAATAAAAAAGGGGCTAAAAACCCCTTTTCAATTTGTCTATTTTATTTCTGCATTAGACTCATAAGTGGAGCAAGAGCTTCACGATGCTTTAATACCTCTGCTTTATATTTATTCATCACTAGTACTGCTGCGTACTGCTCTGCCATACCACCCTTTTTCTTCTCCTCTATTTCTTTAGTAATTTTCTCAAAAAGTTCTTTGACTTCTTTGTTCCCATCGAGTGCTTTTAAACTTTCCGCAATTTCTGGATTCTCATCAAGCTGTTTTGATATTTGCTCTGCTTGCTCAGATGACATCCCCTTCATACGAAGAGCTTGTTTTGTAATAAATTTTTTAAATCCCATAGTACTCATATATTATCACAAAATGTGCTAATATGCGAAATATGAATAAAGTGATAGTCATACTAGGTCAAACTTCCACTGGGAAGAGTAATTTTGCAGTAGAAATAGCAAAACAAATTGGTGGAGAGATCATCTCTGCTGATTCTAGGCAAGTATACAAAGATATGGATCTAGGGACAGGTAAAATTACAAAAAAAGAAATGAAGGGAGTTCCTCACCATTTACTCGATATTTATTCCCCATCTAAAGTTTTCACAGTAAATGAATTTCAGAAATTGACCAATAAAAAAATAGAAGAAGTTATTAGTAGAGGTAAAATCCCAATAATTTGTGGAGGCACGGGGTTCTATATAGATGCAGTTGTAGATGGAAATATTTTCCCAGAAGTTCCACCAAATAAAAAACTTCGTGAAGAACTTTCGAAAAAGTCTGCTCCAGAGCTTTTAAAAATTCTAGTCAAGCTAGATAAAAACAGGGCTAAGAATATTGATACAAATAATCCAGTCAGATTAATTCGTGCTATAGAAATAGCTAAAGCCTTAGGTTCTGTACCAAAGATAAACAAAGAAAAGTCTAAATATCAATTTCTCAAGATTGGATTAGAACTGCCACCTGAAATATTAAAAGAAAGAATAAAGGTTCGCCTACTTGCTCGCATGAAAAAAGGGATGATAAAAGAAGTTGAGAATCTACACAAAAATGGAACTTCTTGGAAGAGACTAGGGACTTTTGGTTTAGAATATAGATATGTATCACTATACTTACAAAATAGACCTAACAAACATGAAATGATAGAGAAACTCTATACTGAAATTTGGCATTTTGCTAAACGCCAAAAAACTTGGTTCAAAAGAGATTTAAATACAATTTGGATAGACCCAAGAAAAAATACAGAAAAAACTAAAGCTCTCAAAGAAATAAAGAGATTTTTAAAATAAATTGCGGGCGATGGAGGAATCGAACCCCCACCAAAAGTTTTGGAAACTTTCGTTCTACCACTAAACTAATCGCCCAATAACGTAAATACTATACCATAAAAAGTAAAAAATCCCCAGAGAGGATTTTTTACTTTAACCTGTAATTTTAGCTTCTTTGTGTTTAGTATTTTTAACACATTTCTTGCAGAATTTATTCAAACCTAGTTTTTTTGTAACTAGTTTCTTGTTTTTGCTTGTATAATAGTTTGCACTTTTGCAAACACTGCATTTTAATCTTAAAAGTCTATCTTGTGACATAATCCTATATATAACATACTTTTATAATTTAAACAATAACCCTAGATAACAAACTACTTATTTTAGTAGTTACTTCGTAATTTATAGTATCTATCCTTTTAGCTAAATCCTCAACTCTAATTTTAGCTTTACCTTGAGCACCTATTATCACCACTTCATCCTCGGGCATCACATCTTTAATATTAGATACATCCACTACCGTCATATTCATAGCAACTCTACCAAGTATTTTAACCTTCTTACCTCTTATCAAGAATTCACCATGATTAGACATCGAACGTGTAAGTCCATCTGCATAGCCTTGTGGTATTACGGCAATCTTGGTCGCTTTCTTTGTGATATATGTAAGCCCGTAACCTATAGGATAATTTGCAGGAATTATTTTCACTTGAGCTACATGAGTCGCCCATTTGAGAACTGGTTTTAAATTTATTTTCTTTTTATTCAAATACTCTAAATGTTCACTTGGCCACATACCATAAAGTCCTATTCCAAGACGGACTATACTATGCAAATTATCCCCTTTTTCATAAACTAAAATTCCCGAAGTTGCAGATATATGAGTATTTATATTCTTATAACCATTTGCTCGAAATATTTCTACACACTTATGATAAGTATCTATCTGCCTATTCGCATGAGTTGTGTTCATGGTATCTTCTATATTTGCAAAATGTGAATACACTCCATCTAAAATAATATTTTTAAAATTTTTTAATTCTTTAATTATATTCTCTACTTGGCTTGGCATTATACCTTCACGACCTAAATAAGAATCAATAGCTAGGTGAACTTTTATTTTCTTCTTAAGTATTCCTGCCGTATGATTAATCTTAAGTAGATGCACAAAATCAAAACCGGCAAGAATAGCATCTATTTTTAGAGCTCTCTTTATCCCATCTTCATTTGTATATCCAAAAATTAAAACTGGTTTCTTGCTGGCACTTCGCACCCTCTCAGCTTCTTCAATACTATCTACCTGAAAATAATCTACATATTGTGCAATAATCTTGGCTACTTCCTTATCACCATGACCATAAGCATTGGCTTTTATAACTGCGGCCACTTTTGTTTTACCTTTTATCAAACTACGAAATTGCTTGATATTGTGTATCAAGTTTTCCTTTGAAATTTCAATATAAGAAAGGTTATTATTCATTTGTGCCGGAGAGAGGACTTGAACCTCCAACCCTTGCGAGACGCGATTTTGAGTCGCGCGCGTATACCAATTCCGCCACTCCGGCAATAGGAGCATTATACTAAAAATTCATATAAAATCAATTACAATATTTCTGGCTCTTGCTCGAGGGTGATACCAAATTTATCTTTTACTGTTTTTATTATCTCATCTCTGGCTTCAACTAAATCTTTAAAACTAGCCTCACAATTATTTACTAAAATCATAGCATTTTTACTATACACAGAAATATTACCAAATGACTTACCTTTCAATCCTACATTCTCTATAAGCCAACCAGCCGGAACCTTCATATGAGTTTCATCTTCTTTGAATAATTTAATATCTGGAAAATTATTTTTTAACTCATCTACCTTATTAATTTCTAAAATAGGATTTTTGAAAAATG
>Ga0172379_10002660_pt1 | contig 30885 bp, 21 predicted proteins | sample GrowelOW334metaG_FD_119756 | JGI IMG/M metagenome (GOLD analysis project Ga0172379, IMG submission 119756) | Groundwater microbial communities from an aquifer near a municipal landfill in Southern Ontario, Canada - Groundwater well OW334 metaG | ecosystem: Environmental > Aquatic > Deep...
TACGTTTATGTATAATAACGGAACATTAAACTTCTGGTTATCCAATGGAACAGCAAGAATAAACGCTGTCTCCAATAATGTGAGTATAACTGATAATGCCTGGCATACGGTTGGTGTTTCCGTCAGCCGCAACGGCAATGCCGTGTTTTATGTTGACGGCGTTGCCGCCGGAAGTTGCAGTGTCAGTTCGCTTGCCAGCTCCAGCATTGCCAATGCCAATCGTAATCTGCTGCTTGGCTCATGGATTAGTTATTACGCTTATTCACTGCGGGGCAGTATGGATTACGTTAAAATTTTTAAACGCGCACTCACTTCTGCTGAAATGGGTACGGCTACCCGTTAAAGCGAAGATCTCAGACCAGTTCCCCGTCGCTTGCGGCGGGTATATAATGAATAACAGGAAGTACTTTATTCTGAAGAGGATAATTATTTAGACGGTAAAGATTTATACAAACAGGCAGCATCATGCGCCTGACTGCCGGACATTGATCTTTACTGTCCTCATGTTTTTATCGTAAGATACCCTGTTATAAGTTCGTAAATCTGTTTTTATATTGTAAGTTTATTATTCTTAATGTCTTTCATGTGTACTCTGCTCGTCTATTTTTTTAATTTCAGCCGTGCAGAGTATAATTGTCACCGCGACTTTAACGGTCGCGGTTTTCACTTTTCCGGCGGAAAAGAGATGCTGGTATTTTCCGGAAATAGCATTACATTACTTTCATAATTAATGGAAACGTAAGTAGGTATCTATGATGAATATTTCTGAGTCAAAAGGCAAATTTGTATATATCAAACTTGAGAATGATTTAAGGACTAATATTCTAAACGGCAAATTTGTTCCGGAGTTTCCGCTGCCTGGTGAAGTTGAGCTTGCAGCCCAATACAATATCAGCCGTCCATCCGCCAGGAAGGCATTGCAGGTGCTGGTGAAGGAAGGCTTGTTGACACGGCGCAGAGGCGAGGGAACATTTGTGGTTCCGCCGGAGCATCGTAAAACGGGGTTGGAACGGCGAAGTCTGCATATTGCAATCGGCATCTCGTGGTTGAATGAAGGTCTTACTGAATATGACAATAGATTCTTAGAAGGAGCATCCGAGTACGCACTGCGGGGAGGACACAAATTATCTTTTTTTGCCAGCGATAAATTTGACAACAAGAAATTAATCGGGAAATTCCGCAAAGGGTTGCTGGATGCGATTGTCTGGGGTTCAATTCCAACGGCAAATCTGCAAAAACTTGATGAACTTATTGATTGCGGCATTCCCCAAATAACTATACATCAAAGCTATAAAGACTTACCGTATATGATATGCAATTATATTGCGGCGGTCAAAAAAACGTTCAATTTACTTTTCGGAGTTGGCCATAAGAATGTCGGATTTATAAATTGTTCCCATGATCAAATCATTTACAACGATTATGAGAAAAGTTATACAGAATTAATGGCTGAACTTGGGAAAGATTATAAGTCTTATTACAGAAGAATTCCCAATAACGACCTGGAAAAAGAATTTAATGATTTGGCATCATGGATCAAAAGACTTGACGCATTAATACTTGGCGGCTTCAGCTATTTGCTTCCAATGCTAAATTGGCTTGATTCTCATAATATAATCATTCCGGATGACCTGTCGCTGGTATGTTTCGATGATTCGGCGGCCGCAAGAACGTATTCTGTTCCAATCAGCGTATACGAGAATTCAAGGGTGGAACAAGGCAAGCAGGCGATCCACAGCATTGAAGCACTGGTCAGAAAACAGTTAGGACCGTATGAACGTATTATTGTACAAGGTGAATTAATTGTCAGGGACTCCTGTAAATTGCCGAATATTTTCCGTTAAAATATTTCCGCCATTCAACTTCTCCATAAGAAAAGTGGCGCGGATTTATCCCGTAATATACAGACGCCGTCTTTTATTTATTTTTATTAAAAACAAATCAATGGCTATTGACATTTTACGAGTTATATGTTAGAATTACAATAGTGACATTTTAATTACAATATGTTTACATGGAGAAACATTTAACGAAAGGCGGCTTGAATCATGAATCAGAAATCAAATCAAAGACTCAATAGAAGTTTTACACTCATTGAACTTTTGGTTGTGATAGCGATCATTGCGATCCTCGCTTCAATGCTGCTGCCGGCGCTGAACAAAGCGCGGGTAGTGGCCAAAAAGTCGAACTGTGCCAGCAATCTGAAACAGATTATGCTGGCAACGCTGCAATACGGTAATGATTTTGACGGAATGGTTCCGCCTGCGTTCATTTATGAAAGCGGCAATATGACCTTTGTCAATATTCTACGGCGGGGAAAATATCTGGTTTTTCCGCAAGCTGTTTTTGCCGCCGGATACAATACGTCCGCGACGGCGGCGGAGATAGCCGCGGCCCAGGCGGTCTCCGGCATTGTCACTAAATGTCCCGACAAGCCGAATTACAGCTACGGCAATTTGCCGATGAATTACAGCATATGGGCCGTAACTGCATTCAATTATGAATCCAGTCCGGGAGCGCTGCTTTACTATTGTTACCCGACGATGAAAAAGATGAAAATGCCCTCCAGGGTTGCAGGGCCGATGGACGATGTAAGAATTGGCGTCACGATGTCATATCTCGGCGGTCCCAACAGCGGCAATGACAACGGAGATTATATCTTTAATAAACTGGATCTGGGCAAGGGAACATATGGAGAAATCCGGCACGGGCAAAGCAATGCCAGTTTCTATGACGGGCATGTTGCATCGTTTGACGGTGCATACTTCGGCTGGACTTATCCTGAAAAGAATATTGGCATGCCGGCGGTCTACGTACTTCCGAAATAGTTGAACAGGAATTCAACAGTTGTGCCAGTGCGGCCTGGATTCAGAAAATTATCTGCAATGACCAGCCCGGTTCAAGGAAAGCTATATTGAAAATGCTGACTGCAATTTACAGGAAAGGTAATATATGTTATTAATCAGATTAGTATTGCTATGGGGGATCGGTATTTTGGGCGGCGCTGCTGCAATGGCGGAACCGGCGCTGCTGACGGCTTCCCGCAACGCCGCGGATGTAAAGATCGATGGCTATTTGAATGATGCGGCCTGGAAGAAAGCGCCTGGCGCAAGCCTGATTCCAAACCGCCAGGAAGCCGGCCGGCAATTTGAAGCCGGCTGTTTTCAAGTTACTTACGATCAGGATAATTTTTATATTGGCGGTACTTTAGAGCAGTCATTTCTCGATCCGTCGGCAAACAAACTGGACCTGGTCAAAAACAAAGCGCAGGCTGATAACGATTCCCGCATTTTTCGCGATGATGAGATTGAGCTGTTTTTGCAAGTGCCGGGCGCTCCGGAGTACTGGCATTTGGCGGTTAATTCAGACGGGAAGATTTACCGATCCAGGGGGCAGGGGTACGGACTGGGAAATCCGCAGCCGGCAAGCGGCATTCAAGTAAAGACCAGGCGCACGGAGCGAAGCTGGAGTTTTGAAGTAGCGGTTCCGCTGGAGTTGCTGGGCGGTGAAGCCGTAAAGAACGGACGCAGGCTGGCGCTGGGAGTATTTCGCAACAATACTCCAAAATCCGAGATTACGGCCTGGAGTCCGGCTTCTCCGAATTTGCATCAACCGGCCCAATGGGGAGAAATTGTTTTGGAGGAGACGGCACCGGCAGTGCAGGGCGTTGGTCTGCATATCGGCAGGGAAAATACGGAATTCAGCTTGCGGATGAATGAGGGCAGATATCGTTTTGCCGGTGCACTGAATGCCGCTCTCCTGGATGTCAAAAAGGGCTGGCGCGCCCTGGTATTGCAGGGAAAACCTCAAGTTGCCGGCGGAACCGTTCAACTGGCGGTGCTGAATGAAAATGACGGTAAAACGCTCTGGCGTTCTCCGCAATTCAAAACAGCGGCGATAGCTGCGGCAGCCGGGAAGATGGATTTGACGATTCCAGGTTCGTTTAAAATTTTCATTAACGGCGAATTATTTGCCGACGGTCAGGACGGGATTGCCCGGGATTTTATACTGCCGGGGAAAATCAATACGATCGGGATTGAGGCTGCCGGCGGTAATCAGCCTTTCAGCGGTACTTTGCAGTTGGGACGTTTGAAGATTGAGGCAGATCAGTGGCTGACCTCGAAAGAAGCCAGCTCAATGTGGCTGGATGCTGATTATGATGTTTCCGGCTGGCAGCTTTATGGCGGTAAGCCAATAAACGGCAGGACGTACTTCCGTTTTACCGTGGTACGCAATCATGCGTTGTTTGCGCCGCAGCGTCCTGACGGCAAATTGCATCTGGCGAACGGGACGGTTGATGCCTGGACATTGCGCATCGGTTCGCCGGCGGCGTGTAAACTGCCGGATTATGAATTGAACGTGGTTGTGCCGGAAGCGCTTGAAGTTCCGCGTTATGACTTTGACCGGCGGACTTATTCCAGATATAAACATATGTTCAGTAATCAGGTTGAAAATAGCCGGCGCCTGCTGAATTTTAAATTTCACAGCCCGATGCCGCATCTGGCTTATAACTGGGGTTATAACGTTGTGAATTTCCTGGTTAAGCCAAACTTTCCAAAATCTGCGGAAAATACGGTGCTGCCGGTTCAAATCTGGCAGCGCGCCCGCGGACTGGCGGAGTATCCGCAGGAATATGAACTTCATGTATTGCCGGAATTGAAGTCAGGAAACCCGAAAAAAATCGTGATTAATTTATGGGATACCGAACGCGGCAATTGTTTTACGGTTGATGAGATGAAATTAATGCTTGATACGTTTGTCCGGGCCGGAGTCAATTATGCCGGAATATGTGATACGGGCAGGCCGGAGGAGGATTTGGCTCAGAGCCGCCGGGCTCATGAGCTGGGGATGAAATCAATGTTCGCTCATAATGGCAATTTTTCACAATTTTTACTGGAACGTCTCAATGCAAAACCGGAATACAAGATTGTCAATCCGGTTTATCCCCGTGAAGCCTGGAGTCCCGGCATGTGTCCGCTGATTTTTCTTAGTGATCCCTGGGTGAAAGCTTATTTGGAAAAAATGTTTCCTGACTTTGACGTTTTCGCGGATGATATCGAACGCGGTATTCATAAAAGTTGTCTGTGTGAAAACTGCCGCAGGGAGCTGGCTAAGCGGTTTCAATGGCCGGAGGTTCCGGACGCCGGAACAATTTACCGGAAATACCAGAAGGAACTTATCGAATTTCAAATCGATCTGAACCGGAGAATGCTTGATTACCAGATTGTATTGGCTGGAAAAGTAAATCCGAATCTGAAATCCTCGTTTTATTCCGGATATGACTCCCTGGAAACCGCAATGGCATATGGCGTGGACTGGCAGCGTTACCGCGATGTGGATTATCCGATGGCCGGTTATGCTTTGAGTTCTGAAATCATTGGAAATACCCGGAAGGTGCTGGAAGGAAAACCGGTTATTTGCGGTTACATTCTGGATTCCGGATTTTACGAAAAGCCGCAGTCGCCGCAAAATATAAAAGCGATATTGTTTTATCAGTTGCGCAATAGCGGATTCGGCGGTGTCCTGGTCTGGTCGTGGCGTGAACTGGACGGGCGCGGCTATCATGCCCTGGCCGATTTCGCACGTGGAGTCGCGGCATTCGAACCGTTCCTGTCGGAAGCCAATGCGATCAATCCCGAAGGCATTTGCTCCGGCATGCAGAAGGATGCAGTATCTGTCTATAAATGGAACGGGCAATACCTGATCCTGGCGGTGAACATGCAGAATAAATCAGCCATTCTGCCGGTTAGGCTTCCGGAGGGGGTGGCGCAAGCCGAAATTTATGATTTTTACCGCAGCCGTACGCAGATGGTAAAAAGCGGATTCTCGGTAGAGATTCCGGCGGTTGATGTTGGATTGATTCTGATTAAGCCGCAGTGAGAACAATAATAAAGGAACAGGCAGGTTTTAATGAATGGTAAATTAATTTTGGGCTTGATGATCGCCTGTTTGTCCGGTTTGCAGGCGGCGGAATCTAGCGTGAACTTGCTGAAAAATCCCGGTTTTGAAAAAGTTACAGAAACAGGGAAAGCCGCGGACTGGATCAGCTACGGCAACGGGTACGAAGTAAGCGAGGATAATATTCAGGATGACGGCAAATATAACGTGCTGCTTGCCGGAGAAGATGCAACTGTCGGCTTGCGTCAGGTTATTTACGGCAGGGCGGCGGGAGAGTATAAGATTTCGCTGGATTTCCTGTTGACAAGTTTCAGCCATGGACAGATTATGCCGCTTTATTTAACGATTGTTATGTCCGATAAACAGACGAAATGCGTACCGTTAATCATCATGAGTCCGGATAAAATAAAGCCCGGTCAGGATTGGCAGAAATTAACTGCGACGGTGGATTTGAAGAAATATCCGGCGAATGGAACTTTTGTGGTCTGGTGCCTGGCGGTAAAGTTTACCGGGAGATTTTATATTGATAATTTTAAAGTCGAAGAAATCAAATAAAGCCGAATAATTTCAACAGAAATCGGAGGTTTAGGCAAAAGAAAAATTGGAGAGGATTGATCAGTTTTTTTAACTAAAATATTACAGAAAAACACTTAATTTTATATTTAACAGGGAATATTATGAGAATCACCGCAACTTTTCTTGATGAAATCAGCACTGACATCCCGCATCAGAACTGGGGGTATACGGAATGGGACCGGGACTTTCAGGCCATGCAGCGCATAGGTATTAACACCGTTGTCATGATCCGCTGCGGCCTGGAACGTTTTATAACTTATCCATCGAAGATCATGGTATCCGAGTGCGGCGCTTATCTGCCGCCGGTGGACCTGGTCGATATGTTCCTTGAACTGGCGGAGAAATATGGAATGCGCTTCTTTTTCGGCACCTATGTCGGTCATCGGCACTGGTGCGATGACAAGATTGATTATAAACGGGAAGTTGACCTGGACAAGCGGATCGTGAATGAAGTCTGGGAGCGCTACGGGACCCGCAAAGCATTTAAAGGATGGTATCTGTCGAAAGAAATCAGTACCAACACCAAGCCGATAGTTCATGAATTTGTCGAACTTGGCCGGTTCTGCAAGGAACTTTCCGGCAATCTGCCCGTGATGATTTCGCCCGGAATGCTTGGACGGAAAGCCTGGCTGCCGACAGATAAAGATGCGCAGGACTTTGATCTTGAACGTCATTACCGGGACTGGGATGAAATTATGGGGACTATTGCCGGAAATGTTGATATTGTGGCGTTTCAGGACGGACATGTTCAATTCTGGGAACTCCCGGAAGCATTGAAAATTAACAAGGCACTGGCGGATAAGCATGGTTTGGACTGCTGGACCAACTCCGAAACCTTTGACCGCGATATGCCGTTCCGTTTCCCCCCGATCAAATGGGAGAAACTGCTGCTGAAATTAAAAGCGGCGGAAACCGTTGGGATAAAAAATACTATAACCTTTGAATTTTCACATTTTATGAGTCCCAACTCATTCTGGCCACAGGCGGGTAATCTCTATAACCGCTATTCGGAATATATCGCTGCAAATTCTTAATGCCGCATGTTTTTATCGTAAGATACCCTGTTATAAGTTCGTAAATCTGTTTTTATATTGTAAGTTTATTAGCTTGAATGTATTCCAGGTATATTGTTTAAATTAAATAAGGATAGTTACGAAATGAGTAAGAAAATCGCATTTATCGGCGCCGGCAGTCTGGGCTTCACCAGAGGCCTGGTGCGGGACATCTTGACCTTCGAGGCATTCAAGGACGCAACCATCGCGCTGATGGATATCGACAAGGAAAGACTTGCGTTCAGCAAGAAATCCGTCGAGAAAATCATTAAGGCGGGTAAATATCCCGCGAAAGTCATCGCCACGACCGACCGGGCGGCCGCGCTCAAGGGCGCCGACGGCGTTCTGATCACCATTCTCCAGGGCGGTCCGCAGGTTTTCCGCACCGACATTGAGATTCCCAAAAAATACAACGTTGACATCAACGTCGGCGATACGCGCGGCCCGTCGGGCATATTCAGGACGCTGCGCACGCTTCCGGTCATGCTTGACATCTGCAAAGATATCCGCAGGCACTGCCCGAACGCAATTGTGCTGAACTACACCAACCCGATGGCAATGCTCTGCCGCGGGATGCAGAGCGAGTTTCCGGAATTGAACATCACCGGCCTTTGCCACTCGGTGCAGGGAACCGCCGAAATGCTTGCCCGGTGGATCGGCGCCCCGATGGATGAGATCACCTATTTTTGCGCCGGGATCAATCACCAGGCGTTTTACCTGAGTTACAAGTGGAACGGCAAAGACGCTTATCCGCTTATCCGCAAAGCGATTCTGAAGAAGCCTGAAATATATAACGCCGAGCATGTGCGCAATGAAATGTATCTGGCGCTGGACTATTATGTAACCGAGTCAAGCGGGCATAACTCCGAGTACAATGCCTGGTTCCGCAAGCGGCCCGAACTTATTGAGAAATATTGCACCAGCGGCACCAACTGGAATCCCGGCCATCATGCGTATATTCTCAACGAGTATCTCAATAGAGAGAACAACTGGAAGAAAGATGTTGAGGCGGAGCTGAAAAAGCCGCTGGCAAAAGATTATCTGAAGCGCGGCCATGAATACGCCGCCTCCATTTTCAATGCGGTGTTCGGCGACAATAAAATGTTCGAATTCAACGGCAATGTCCGCAACAGGAATCTTATCGGCAATCTGCCGTCCGGATGCTGTGTGGAAGTTCCGGTTCTGGCTTCCAGGCGCGGCCTTGATGCGATTGGCGCCGTAGATCTGCCCGCTCAGTTGGCCGTTCTCAACAACATCAGCGCACGCTGCGAGGAGCTTGCCGTGGAAGGCGCGCTAAAGGGTGACGCCAGGATGATTTATCATGCAATCCTGTTCGACCCGCTGACTTCGGCGGTTCTCTCGCTGGAGGAAATCCGCAATATGGTCAATGAGATGTTCAAGGCCAACAAGGAATATCTGCCGCATTTCAAGGCACTGACTGTCAGCCGCTAAGAACAACGGTCACCCCGTTCAACTTAACTATTGCCGCGACTTTTACGGTCGCGGTTTTTACTTTTCCGGCGGAAAAGATATGCAGGCATTTTCCGGAAATGGCGTGAAAAACTTACTTGCATTCTTGAATATTCGCCGCCCGATGTAAGATTATACAATTCACCAAACAGACAAAATTACGGAGAAGATGAATCATGCTGACATTTGATACACCCTGGCTGGAAAAAGGCGAGAAACTGGTATGCTTCGGCGACAGCCTCACGGCGGCGCAGGACGGTTATGTGAAAATTCTGGAATCTAAACTCAGGAAACTGAAGATCAAAGTCATCAATGCCGGTCTGGGCGGCGATAAAACTCCAGCCGCGCTGGCCAGGCTGCGTGCCGACGTGATTGCGCTGAAACCGGATGCGGTATCGGTTTTTCTCGGTGCCAATGATGCCGCGGTCGGGCGCGGCATTTGGGCGGACGAACCCCGCGTCGAACCTGAAGCTTATAAAAGCAATCTTATCTGGATCATTCACCTGTGTCGTCTGTCCGGAATCCGGAAATTCAGCATCGCGACCCCGGCCTGGCAGTTTGAAGGCGCGGCGCTGGCAAACTGCGGCGGCGTAATGCCCGTCTACTGCATCGCGGCCCGCGAAGCCGCCGACGAATCCGGCTCCCGTCTGGTGCCGCTGGATGCGGTGTTTGCGCAGGAATGGCTGACCCGCGGCAGTAGCGCCAAATCCGGCATGCTGCTGACGCGCGACGGCACCCACATGACGCCCGCCGGCAATGAGCTTATCGCCGCCACCATGCTCTCCGCCTGGAAACTGGCCTGAGCAAGAGTCCGCAAGAAGCATTAAGGAATGACTGTCGGCAATTCCGCTTGCGGTCTTGCCTGTCTGGTCTGACAGATAGTGTTTTTTACGATATGGGCAAGATAGGATGAATAAGAAAAACAGAAAAATTACCATTGGCATTTTTTTGCTGCTTGCGCTATCTGCCTTTGCCTGGTATTATTCAGCAAGAGGCGAAAGGAGTTTCCTTGAGCATCTTGAGAATAAAACATTAAAAATAGAAAGCTTTGAAATTACATATAAGCAAAGAAAAGTTGAATGTAGTAATAAAAAAGTTTGTTCATCTCTTTCAAATATGTTTATTACTCAAGACGGAAAGTCAACATGTGATTGCACTTTGCTATCATACAAAATAAAAATGAAATTTAACAATAGGCAAGAATTTATTTGCCCCATGTATATAGGGCGCGAAGGTTTTTCTTTATCGGTATCCAAATATGATATTTATGGAGAAGAGCATCCTACGCATTGTTATAATCTCACAGAAGCAATTCCGGAACTCAAGGCAATTCTCAATTTTCTAAATTTATCAATCGAAGATGGCCGGGGAAAAGTTCTGATAGTAAATGATAGCGAGAATAAAGTTGTTTTTGATAAATCATTGCTTTCTCCGTAAGCTATAACGCCATTGAATTTTTGCAAGCAGGAATTTTTTACCATTGTGCCATTATTAAATTATGTTTCACATCTCAAGACAAAGCTGAAAAATGAAGAAGACATTAGGCATTGCTTTAATATCATTAGTTGCGTTATCTGCTATTGGAATATTTTGGATTGAATTTGTTGTCGGACGAACGTGGTATCATTACTCATATTTGTCTAAAAACATATATTTCGATGGAAGAAAAATCGATGATGAACGTATTTTCAATAAAATGGAGGCCGATATTGAAGGAATCAGCTACGCTGGCAATTTCTATGAAGATACAGAGTTTCTGGAGAAACTAGAAAAAACGTCTCAAGGCATTGCGGTTAGGATTTATATCCGATTTGAAGGCAATGTATACGAACTGAATGAACTCAATATCGATAGAATGATAAAACTTGGAGCTAAACTTGGAGCTAAAATTGGAAACCTGAAGAAGATTGAAATGATGGAGTTTCATTCTCCTGACGCATATCCTTTCTATACTTTGAGAATATTGACTTACAAGTCTAAAGTTATATCTTTCAGTTACAGGGTAATAATTAATACTAACCCGGTAATGGGTTCAACCCAAAGTGGTCCAATATCGTTTTCCATTGGAAAAAAACATTTCACCATGCCGCTTCCGGAAAGTGAATTGAAAAACCTTTTGGGCACCCCCGATAAAATATCAACTTATAAAACGCCATAAAATGATTTCGCAACTTTTCTAATTCCCGTTTTTGCCGGATAGATTCTTGTCGGCAACCTCTTATTCTGCTTTAATTTTCCTGTAATAAAAAAACATAAAACGGAATAATTGTTAATATTTATACAGAAGATAATAGATTGCAATATAATGCTGATTTGAGCAGCGCGGCAAGCCTGCCTGAAATCAGCCTTACGCGCCTTGCTATTCCGGTCGTAAAGCCGTAACTTCAGGTTGTTTGCACAGTTAATTCTATTCATGGAGAATGCTGAGAGATTATAAAGGTTTAGTGCTTAAAGATAAAATAGAGCAAAAAGATAATAAAATACAGGATGCATCCGGCTTTGATAGAAGTTATGTTTTATATGATGATAAAATATTATTTTGCAATGCGAGTCAGGGATTAAATAATTTTAAAGAAGGGAAGGTCATTATGTGTGAGTCATGCAAGGGAACGATTGTTGAGCAGGTGAAAAGCGGTAAAGTACTTGTGTCGGACGGCGCCTGGGGCACGTTTCTCCAGAAAAAAGGAATGCAGCCCGGCGAATGTCCGGAACTCTGGTGCGTGGAACACCGTGACGCCGTGCTCGACATTGCCAAATCCTACATCGAAGCCGGCGCGGATATGGTCGAAAGCGACAGCTTCGGCGGAACCTCCTTCAAACTCGAACACTATGGACTGGCCGACCGGGTTGTTGAACTCAATGAAGCGGCAGCGGACATTTCCAGAGAAGCCGCCGGCGACCATAATTTTGTAATCGCCTCCATCGGGCCGACCGGCAAAATGCTGCTGATGGGCGATATTACCGAAGAAGAACTGTACAACTGTTTCAAGGAACAGGCGATTGCGCTGGAAAACGGCGGAGCCGACGCGGCCTGCATCGAGACCATGTCCGCGATTGATGAAGCCGTGCTGGCGGTCAGGGCCGTCAAGGAAAATACCATGCTCGAAGCCATCTGCACCTTCACTTTCGAAAAAACTGTTTCCGGCGAATACCGCACGATGATGGGCGTATCCCCGGCGGAAATGGTTAAAGCGCTGCTTGACGCCGGCGCGGATATTGTCGGAGCCAACTGCGGCAACGGCATGGAGCGCATGATTGAAATCGTCAGGGAAATCCGGGCTGCCGACGCGGACATTCCGATCCTGGTCCATGCGAACGCCGGACTGCCGAAAAACATCAACGGCGTTGACGTGTTCCCGGATACTCCCGAAGACATGGCCAGACTGGTTCCCGCGCTGGTCAAGGCGGGCGCCAATATCATCGGCGGCTGCTGCGGCACCACTCCGGCCCACATCAAGGCGATCAAAGACGCGGTTTTAAAACTTAAGTAATCAATATAAAGGTAAGAAAAATGGCAGATAAAGGTAAGTTTTTAAGCACGGCAATCGGCAGCATGCCGTTTGCAGACCCGGCTTACGCGGTAAATGTGTCCCTGACCAAACTCGACTGTCCGATCTGGCCGCAGCTCTCCCATTTCGGCCTGCGCGAGCAGATGGAAATCCAGTATTCCGAAGGCATGCCCTGCGCGATCATTGATGAAGTTAAGGGGCGGCTTTATTTTGACACTTCCGTTGATTATTCTGAAGCTTTTGCCGTGTTCTATGAAAACTACATGACGGCGATGGATGAAGATTCCGGCACCGGCGACTGTTCGGCAATGGCCATCAGCGAAAATTTCTCGCACGGCATTTACGCGCTGGAAAAAGCGCTGCAGGCCAAGGGCGGGAAAATTCCGTGGGCGAAAGTCCAGACGACCGGGCCGTGCAGTTTCGCGCTGACCATTGTTGATGAAAACAAGCGCGCGCTGTGGTACAATGACGAGTTCCGCGATGTGGTCATCAAGGCGCTGGCGATGAAATGCCGCTGGCAGATTCAGAAATTCAAACAATATGCCGACAACATCATCTGTTTCATCGACGAACCGATTCTTTCCGCGTTCGGCAGTTCCACTTACGTCTCGGTCAGCCGTGACGAAGTCGTGGCGGCCCTCCAGGAAGTCATTGCGGCAGTTCATGCCGACGGCGCGCTGGCCGGCATCCACTGCTGCGGCAACACCGAATGGAGCATTCTCATTGACGCCGGAGTGGATATTGTCAACTTCGACGCGTTCGGTTTCGGCGAAACCATTGCGATGTATGCCGACAAGGTCAAGACTCATCTCGCCAATGGCGGAATGCTGGCATGGGGCGTGGTTCCCACCTCGACCGCCATCCGCGAGCAGACGGTTGATTCGCTGGAAGCGCAACTGGAAAAGGTGATGGACCATCTGGCCGCCACCGGCATTGACAAGGGCCTGATCACCCGTCAGGCGATCATTACTCCGTCCTGCGGAACCGGCTCCATGGCGGTTGAAGACGCTGAAAAAGTGTTCGAAACGGTCAGCCAGTTGTCGAAACGGATGAAAGCGAAATACGGATTCTGAAAAACAACACCGGAGGCTGATTTCGCATGAGGCGGAATCAGTCTCTGAACTTATAAACCGGGACTGAAAATGAAAATCGCAATATCAGGCAAGGGCGGAGTAGGAAAATCCACGGTGGCGGCAGTGCTGGCGTTAATGCTGGCAAAACGCGGCAGCCGGGTGCTGGCGCTGGATTGCGACCCCGACGCGAATCTGGCCGGAGCGCTTGGGCTCAGCGCGGAAGAACAGGCTAAAATAGTGCCGATTTCCCGTCAGGCGGCTTTGATTGAAGAGCGTACCGGGGCGAAAGTCAAACGCTACGGGCAGATGTTCAAGCTCAATCCGGAAGTCTCTGATATTGCGGACAACTATGCAACGCTGCACAAAGGCGTTGCGCTGCTGGTGCTGGGCGCGGTGGAAGACGGCGGCGGCGGCTGCGCGTGTCCGGAAAGCGTGCTGATCAAGGCGCTGGTTACGGATCTGATATTATACAAGGACGATGCGCTGATTATGGATATGGAGGCCGGCGTCGAACATCTTGGCCGTGCCACCGCCCGTGGCGTAAATGCCATGCTGGTGGTGGTTGAACCGGGCCAGAATTCCATTGAGTGCGCTCAGCGGATCATCAAAATGACGCAGCAGATCGGCATCAAAGATTTGCGCTTCATCGCCAATAAGGTTAAAGATGAAGCCGATGAAAAATTTATCCGGGAAGCGCTGGCCGGATATGATATCCTGGAGTTTATTCCCTACTCGGAAGAGATTCGCAAGGCTGACCGGACCGGGCAGTCCGCGCTCGACGTGCTGCCCCCCGGAATTGCAGCCAGATTCGAGAATATCTTGAAACGCTTGAGCAATCCGCAATTAACATAATAACAGGCAGGCATGTAATGAGTTATCTGATAGCAGTAAGCGGGAAGGGCGGCGTAGGCAAGACAACCTTGTCCGGGCTGATCGTTTCCCGGCTGATCGCCCGCAAATGCACCCCCGTGCTGGCGGTGGACGCAGACCCCAACATGTGTCTGGACAGCGTACTGGGCGTGACGGTGACATCCACGATCGGAGCGATTCGCGAGGAGGCAAAAGTTTTTGCCGCCAAAGGGATGGCTGCCGGAGTATCCAAGCAGGACTGGATGGAATTTAAAATAGCTGAATGTCTGGTGGAGGCAGATGATTTTGATTTGATCGCCATGGGGCGCTCCGAAGGGGCAGGGTGCTACTGCTATGCCAATAACGTGCTGAAAAACGCGATTGAAAAAGTTTCGAAAGTGTATCCTTACATCGTGCTGGACAATGAAGCCGGACTGGAAAATCTTTCCCGCCGGATCGTCCAGAGCGTTGATATGCTGGTGATGGTGGCCGACCCCTCCAGCCGCGGCTTGCAGACTGTGGTGCGGCTGCACCAGATGACCGGCGAGATGAACATCAAATACGGCAAGCTGGCGATCATCGTCAACCGTCTCCGCCGCGATGAACTGCCGGAACGCATGGAAGAGATCAGGGAAATTACGAAAGCTGATTTTGTGATCGGCATGCCGGATTGCAGCGAACTGGCGGAGATTGCGGAAAAAGGCGGAAACATCATGAACGTATCGGCGGACAATAAAATAGTCAAGCTGGTCGATAAGCTGCTGGAGCAGGCGGGACTGCCCGGCCGGAAACCGGCTTGAAATTTTAAAATAAAATACAATAAACTTTAACATATCAACGATAATTTTAAGGAGATGATCCATGGCTAAAGAACCGAAAAAGCCGGAAGAAATGGTTTCAGATCCAGCTTCAATTGAGATTATTCTGAAGTCTCAGAAGGACTGTGTCGAAACCTGTTTTACGAGGGCTGATTCTCAGAGTGTTTCGTGTAAATTCGGAACACAGGGAATCTGCTGTAAAATTTGTCATATGGGCCCGTGCAAAATAACTCCGAACGGCCAGCGCGGCGTTTGCGGCGCTGATGCCGATACTATTGTCGCGCGCAATTTTCTGCGCGAAGTCGCAGCCGGCACCGCCGCGCACTCCGATCACGGCCGCCACCTCGTACTGCGCTTGAAAAAAGTCGCCGAGGGCAAGGAAAAAGATTTTAAGATCACTGATGAAAAGGCGCTCCGCCGCATAGCTAAAGAATACGGACTGCAAACGGAAGGCAAGGCGGTTAACGCGCTGGCGCTGGAACTGGCCGATTTATTCATTTCCGAATTTACTTCACAGGAAGAGGATTTGAAAACCCTGGGACTGGCCCCGGAAAAGACCCGGGCGGTCTGGACCAAATACAATATTGCGCCGCAGGGCGTTGACCGGATGGTGGTGGAGTCCATGCACCGCACTCACATGGGTGTGGACCATGACTACCGCAATCTGCTGGATATGGCGTTTAAGACCTCGCTGGCTGACGGCTGGGGCGGCGCCCGTGTCGCGACCGAAGTGTCCGACATTTTGTTCGGAACCCCGGAACCGCTGCGCAGCAACGCCAATCTCGGTGTGCTGGAGGAAAAGAAAGTAAATATTATCGTGCACGGTCACGAACCCGCGCTGTCGGAAATGCTGGCTGCCGCGATTCACGACCCGGAAATCAAGGACTATGCCGCCAAAGCCGGAGCTGAAGGCGTCAATTTGGCGGGGCTTTGCTGTACCGCCAATGAAATCCTGATGCGCCGCGGCGTGCAGGTGGCCGGCAACTTCCTGCAGCAGGAGCTGGCAATCATCACCGGCGCGGTGGAAATGATGGTGGTGGACGTTCAGTGCGTAATGCCGAGTCTGCCGAACGTGGCTAAATCTTATCACACCGAAGTCGTGTCCACGGCGGATATAGCTAAAACCATCGGCGCCACCCACATCGCGTTCGACGAAGACCATGCTTACAATTCGGCGAAAGACCTGATCAGGCGGGCGATTGACAATTTTAAAAACCGCGATCCGCGGAAAGTTCAGATTCCGAAATTCAAAGAGCCGCTGGTTGCCGGATTCAGCGTTGAAGCCATCAAATACATGCTCGGCGGTTCTTTCCGCGGCTCGTTCCGTCCGCTGAATGACGCGATCATTTCCGGCAGGATCAAGGGCGTGGTCGGGATTGTCGGCTGCAATAATATCAAAACCAAAACAGACTCCTATATCAATGCGCTGACGAAAGAACTGATCAAGCGCGACGTGCTGATTCTGCAGACCGGCTGCGCGGCGCAGGCCTCCGCCAAAGCCGGCAAACTGACCCCCGAAACCGCATTGGCGGAAGCCGGCCCCGGTTTGCGCGAGATTTGCGAAACGGTGGGTATTCCGCCCGTGCTCCACATGGGCAGTTGCGTGGACAACAGCCGCATCCTGGAGGCCGCCACTCAGATCGTTTATGAAGGCGGCCTGGGCGATTCGCTGGCCCAGGTTCCGGCAGTGGGCGTGGCACCGGAATGGATGAGTGAAAAGGCTGTAGCCATCGGCTGTTACTTTGTCGCTTCCGGCGTGGACGTGATCCTCGGACAGCCGTTCAATATCGGCGGTTCCGAGAATGTCACCAAATACCTTGGCGAAGAGTCCGTTAAACGTTTCGGCGGCGGTTTTCATTACATTCCCGACCCGATGGCGGCAGTGGAGAAAATCATGGAAATCATTAATGCAGCCCGCGAAGCGCTGGGCATCAACAAGAAGACCGAGCGGAAACTTCTGGATATGAAAGATAGGAGAAATCTCAATGTCTAAAATAATTTGTGCAAGCGCTATTGACGGTGCGATTGAATGGGTCGCCAAGGCGGAAGCAAAACTTGCGGAAGCGATCAAGGCCAAGGGCGCGGATACTCCTGTGGGGTTTCCCGATACGGCCTATTATCTGCCGATTATCTACTCCTTTACCGGCAAAAAAATGGAAAAGCTTTCCGATCTGCACGACATGCTCCAGTACACCAAGGGACTGCTGCCGGAGCGTCCCAGCGACAAGCTGTGGCTGCCCTATCTGGGCAAAGCCATGGATGCCGGGGTGGCGGCGCTGTTTGCGACTGAAATCATTGAAGCGTGTAATTACCTGATCGGCCCGGCTCCGGTCAGCGGCATCTGGCTGGGCGCGGCATCGGACGTTGTCATGCGCGAACGCGGCATTGAATTTGTGGACGGTTCCGCTCCCGGTTTCGCCGCGATCGTCGGAGCCGCTCCGACCAATGCAATAGCCGTGAAGATAGCCAAAGAACTCCAGGAAAAGAATATTTACGTTTTTATGGCCGGCGAGACCAACGGCAGGCAGTTTGCCGAGCAGCTCGCTGAAGAAGGCGTGCAACTGGGCTGGGAAACCCGCCTGGTGCCGTTCGGCAAGGATGTGTCTTCAATCGCCTTCGTGCTCGGCTTCCCGAGCCGCGCGGCGCTTTCCTTCGGGGGAGTGAAACCAGGCGATTACGCGGCCAATCTGAAATATAATAAAAACCGCATTTTCGCCTTTGTGCTGGCTTTCGGCGAAGTGACCGCCGCAAAATATGCCATGGCGGCAGGCGCGATCAACTACGGCTTCCCGGTGATCGCGGATACTGATATTCCGCAGATTCTGCCGACCGGAATCTGCACTTACGAGCACGTTATTTCCAATGTCGCGCCGAAAGAGATGGTCGAACGCGCGCTGGAAATCCGCGGCTGCAAAATTAAAATCACCAAAGTGCCGATTCCGGTTGCTTACGGTCCCGCATTCGAAGGGGAACGCATCCGCAAAGGCGATGTTCATTGCGAATTCGGCGGCAACCGCACCACGGCGTTTGAATTTGTCACTTCCGTCGATCTTGACCAGATCAATGACGGCGATATCGAGGTCATCGGGCCTGACATTGATCAGGTTCCTGAAGGCGCCGCGATGCCGCTGGCCATCTGGGTGGAAGTGGCCGGACGCAAAATGCAGTCCGACTTTGAACCTATTCTTGAGCGCCAGATTCACCATCTGGTAAACGGCGCTGAAGGCATCTGGCACATGGGACAGCGCGATATCGTCTGGACCCGCGTCTCCAAAGCCGGATTTAAAAACGGCTTGCGTTTGAAGCATTACGGCGAAATCCTGCATGCCAAATTTCTTTCCGAATATCCCGCGATTGTGGATAAAGTCAAAGTCACGCTGGTGACTGACGGGAAGGAAGTTGAACGCCGCGTGGCGATTGCCCGCGAGGTTTACAAGGAACGCAACAAACGCCTCGAATCCATGACCGACGACTCGGTGGAAACGTTCTATTCGTGCCTGCTCTGCCAGTCATTCGCGCCGGACCATGTCTGTATCATCACCCCGGAACGCCTGGGGCTCTGCGGCGCTTACAACTGGCTTGACGGCAAGGCCGCTTATGAAATTGATGAAACCGGGCCGAACCAGCCGATCCTCAAAGGCGAATGCGTCGATCCGGTAAAGGGCGTGTGGAAAGGCATTAACGATTATGTCTATTCCAACAGCCATAAGTCTGTGGACAGTTTCTGCGCCTACTCCATTATGGACCGGCCGATGACCAGTTGCGGTTGTTTTGAAGTAATCTGCGCCTATGTGCCGGAATGCAACGGCGTAATGGCGGTCAACCGCGAATTCCTGGGTGAAACCCCGAGCGGAATGACTTTCTCCTCGCTGGCCGGCAATGTCGGCGGCGGCCTGCAGACCCCCGGATTCATGGGGTGCGGCAAGGTGTTCCTGACTTCGAAAAAGTTCCTCTTTGCCGAAGGCGGCCTGAGGCGCATGGTCTGGATGCCGAAGGAACTGAAGGCGCTGCTGAAAGAAGACCTGGACAAACGTTTTGAAGAACAGGGCATTCCCGGATTCATGGACAGCATTGCCGATGAAACCGTCGCGACTGACCCCGATGACATTAAAACGTTTATGGAAAAGATCAAACATCCTGCCTTGCAGATGAAAGACATGAATGAATATGTGGTGCAGGCCGAAGCCGCCGGACAGGCGGAAGCGGCTCCCGTGCAGGTCGAAGCAAGGGAAAAGATTGACGCGGAAGTGAAAGCTGAACCCGGCAGCGGAACTGCGCTGACGCCGGAGTTGATCGAACAGATCAAACAGCAGGTGAAGGCGGAAGTTTCCGGCTCGCTGAAGACCGCGATTACTCAGGACATCGTCCGGGATATCATCAATACCCTGAGCAGCAAGTTCCTGGGTGAAACTATTGCGGCGGCTGAAGTCGCCGAGGCGGTCAGGGCTCCGGCTGTTCCGGTTAAGCCGAAAGTCACCGCGGCTGAACGCCTGTCCAAAGTCACGGCTTTCAATCTGCCGAAAGACAAGGCTGAAATTCCGGTATGTACCGTAAAACTCGGCGCGACAAAGGCGGAAGGCGGTTCCCGCGGCCGCACTTACCGGATCGGCGGAGCGTCATGCATGCCGTTCCATTTCTGGGAAGGCGAAATGCCGAACCGTCCGCTGATCGCCATGGAAGTTTTCGATGCAGTCAATCCCAAATATCCGGCGGCGCTGCGCGGGATTTACGGCAGCCTGCTGGAAAATCCGGCGGAAATGGCAAAGGTGTGCGTTGACAAATACGGCGCGGATCTGATCAGCGTCAGGCTTGACGGCACCCACCCGGAAAAAGGCAACCGCACTCCTGAACAGGCGGTCGAGCTGGTCAAAGCAATTTTGAGCGCGGTGGATGTTCCGCTGATTATCACCGGACACAATAATTTTGAACGCAACAACGAAGTCATGAAAGCTGTTGCACAGGCCTGCGCCGGAGAAAATCTGCTGCTCAACTGGGTCGAACAGGATAACTACCGCACGATTGCCGGCGCGGCGATGGCTTACGGCCATACGCTCGTCGCCCAGAGCCCGATTGACGTCAATATCGGCAAGCAGTTGAACATTCTGCTGGGCAATATGGACATCAAATGCGGGCAGATCGTCATGGACCCGATGACCGGCGCCACCGGCTACGGTATTGAATATACCTACTCCGTAATGGAGCGCATCCGCCAGTCCGGTCTCGGCGGCGACAAGATGCTGGCCCTGCCGATGATCGTATCGCCGGGATTTGAATGCGCCAAGGTCAAGGAGTTCAAGGCTTCCGAGAGCGACTTCCCTGAATGGGGCGATCTGGGCAGGCGCGCGGCGGTCTGGGAACTGACCACCGCGGTCAGCCTGGTGTACGCCGGCGCCGATATCCTGATAATGTACCATCCGGAAGCTGCCGTGCAGACTAAGAAAATGATTTTCGAGCTGATGGACGGCAGGGTTACAAAGTAACTATTAAAGGAAAAGGATTGAAAAATGGCCAAATTAACTGGTATTCAAATACAGAAACTGCTGCCCAAAACTAATTGCAAGGAATGCGGGTCAAACACATGTCTGGCATTCGCCATGAAACTGGCTGCGGGCAAAGCTGAACTTTCAGAATGTCCCTATGCTTCCGAAGAAGCCAAATCGGTGCTCGGCGCAGCCGGCGAACCCCCGGTCAAAGGCGTATATTTCGGGCCTGACAAACAGGTCAAAGTCGGGGAGGAAAACTGCCTCTACCGTCATGAAAAGACTTTTGTCAATCAGACGGTGTTCGCCGTCAATATCAGCGATGCGGACTCCGCTGAAGCCGTAGATCAGGTACTGGACAGCGTCGCGAAATATGAACTGACCCGCGTCGGCGAAGTGCTCAGGGTGGAAATGCTGGCGATCACGCACAACGCTTCCGCTCCGGAAACGCTGGCTGCCGTCGCTGAAAAAGCCTGGAAGAAAACCGCCCGCCCGCTCATTCTCTACTGCAGTGATGTTAAAGCCCTCGGCGGCGCCGCCGCCGCGATTAAAGGTTCCAACAGCCTGATCGGACCGGCCACCCCGGAAAATGCCGCGGAACTGGTCGAAATCGCCAGAGCCAACGGACACGCACTGCTGGTAACCGCGCCGGATTTGAATGCTCTGGTCGGACTTACTTTCAAGCTGAAGGAAGGCGGCTTCAATGATCTGGTGCTCCAGTTTCAGACCAATTCACTGGCGGAACAGTTCCAGGTGAATTCGATTGCCCGGAAAGCCGCGCTGAAAACTGCGTATAAGCCGCTGGGCTATGCCAGCATCAGTTTCATTAAATCCGGCGGCGTAATGGATTCTTCAGTGGCCGCGATCACCGAAATTACCAAATTCGGCGGCATTTGCGTGCTGCCTGAATTCGACAAGGCGCAACTGGCCGGCTTGATGGCATTGCGCCAGAATATCTACACCGACCCGCAGAAACCGATTCAGGTCGAGCCGAAGCTCTATGCGATCGGCGAACCGTCCAAGGATTCCCCGGTGTTCGTCACCACCAACTTTTCGCTCACCTACTTCATTGTGTCCGGCGAGATCGAGAACAGCGGACTGAGCGCCTGGCTGGTGATCCCTGAATGCGAAGGCATGAGCGTATTGACCGCCTGGGCCGCCGGTAAATTCTCCGGCGCGACCATCGGCAAATTCTGCAAGGAAATCGGTCTGGACAATCTGGTCAGCACCCGCGAGATCGTCATCCCCGGATATGTCGCTCAGATCAGTGGCGAACTTGAAGAAAATATGCCGGGCTGGAAAGTCATCGTCGGCACTCAGGAAGCGGGCGACATCGAAAGTTTTGTCAAAGCCAGATTCGCTCAACATTTGAAGTGAACCGGCTCCGGCGGTAAATTGTCGGATATTTAACGGAAAGAATGAAAAATGCCGGTAATTACATTTCAGCCTTCAGGAAAGACCATTGAAGTTGACGCCGGGGCCAATTTGCTGGAAAGCGCCCGGAAGGCCGGTATCGACATTGATGCGCCGTGCGGCGGCAAAGGGACCTGCGGCAAATGCCTGGTCAGGATTGCTTCCGGGAATGTCGATTCCAGCAGTCTCGGCGTGCTGACGGCGGAAGAACTGGCTGACGGTTTCGTGCTGGCCTGTAAAACTAAACTTACTGAATCGCCGGTTACGGTTGAAATTCCTGAACTGATCGCCCGCAAGGGCGGAAAGTTCACTTCCGCCGAAGAGGACGCCAGGCTGGTCCGGCAGGAACTTTTCCCGGGACACTGGCAGTACGATCCCCTTGCCGTCAAATGGATGGTGAAAGTGGCCGACCCCGAAATGGGCGACGGCCTGTCCGACCTTGACCGCCTGACCCGCTCCATCCAGCAGTTCTGGGGGCCTAAAAAAATAATCTATCCGCTGCCGGTGCTGCGAACCGTCGCGGACGCGATCCGCCGGGACGGCGGCAATGTGACCGTGACCCTTGTCCGGGAATCGGAACAGTATCATGTGATCGGGATTGAAAGCGGCAACCGGACCCAGGACCATTACGGGATCGCCGTCGATATCGGAACGACCACCGTGGCGGTTCAACTCGTCTATCTGCCGGAGGCCGGGGCTGTCGGCACCCTGACTGACTACAACGAACAAATCACCTGCGGCCTTGACGTGATCAGCCGCATCAATTACGCCGCAAAACCGGGTCATCTGGATGAACTCCGGGAAAAAGTTCTGCGGACAATCAACCGGCTGATTGAGCGGCTGATTAAAATGTACGGAGTTGCCGTTGAAGATATCTGCAATGCGGTGATCTCCGGCAACACCACGATGATTCACCTGCTGCTGGGATTGAACCCTGAATACATCCGGCTTGAACCGTACACCCCCACGATCATGCAGGCGCCTTATCTCACCGCAGAAGAAGTCGGCATCAAAATAAATCCGCAGTCCTGGGTCTACCTTTCGCCCGGCGTCGGCAGCTATGTCGGCGGCGATATCACCGCCGGAATCCTGTGTACCGAACTGGTCGCCGGAAGTTCCGGCATGAGTCTGTTTATTGACATCGGCACCAATGGCGAGATCGTTATCGGCAACGGCGAGTTCATGATGACCTGCGCCTGCTCGGCGGGACCGGCGTTTGAAGGCAGCGGCATCAAATGCGGCATGCGCGCCGCGCTCGGCGCGATTGAAGCCGTGGAAATCGATGCCGCAACCGGCGCGGCCGTCTGCCAGACTATCGGCGGCGTAAAGCCGAAAGGCATCTGCGGCTCGGGGATGATCGCGCTCATCGCCAATCTGCTCCTTGCCGGATGGATTGATCCCGCCGGCAAACTCAACCGCTCCAGACCATGCGACGTGATAAAAGTCGATGGACGTTTCGCGTCCTATGTGATCGTGCCGGCGTCCGAAGGCGATAACGGCGTGGAAATCACCATCGGCGAAGTGGATTTTGAAAACATCATCCGGACCAAAGCCGCCATCTATTCCGCCTGCGCTCTGATTCTTAAACAGCTTGATATGACTTTCGGGGATTTGACCAATATCTATATTGCCGGCGGCTTCGGGCGTTTCCTTGATCTGGAAATGGCGATCACAATCGGCCTGCTGCCGGACGTCGAGCGCGGCAAATTCAAATATATCGGCAATTCGTCGCTGACCGGCAGCCACATGGTGCTGGTCTCCCAGGAATTCCGGGAGCGGCAGTTGGAGGCCGCGTCGCGCATGACCTACATTGATCTGAGCAGCGATCCGCAATACATGAATCAATACACCAGCGCCTTGTTTCTGCCGCATACCGATATTGACCTGTTCCCGTCCGTGCGCGATAAAATGAGGAAAACGTGAAAGCAGGGAGTCAGAAGTCAGGAGTCAGGAGTCAGAATAAATCCGGAAGGCAGAAGACAGAAGATGAAGGCAGAAGACTGAAGACTGAATAGAACAGCCTGATGGAGCAGAATAAGAACTTAAAAACAGAAAAAGAGAGCATAAGCAGTTATGAATAGATGAAAACAGACAGTAAGGAATTTTCAGGATTTAAGAATTGTGGTTCTATTCTGACTTCTGACTCCTGACTTCTGACTCCTGACTTCCGGATTTAAAGAGAAATTAACCTTATGTCAAAAATTGACGGAATAAACGAAGCCATTGAACTGGCCGTCAGGCAGCTTGAAAATGCTGACATGCAGGCCAGGACGCAACTGCTCGGACTTGACATGTCCGACGGTTCGAATATTAAAATGCGGGTGTTCGGCAAAGACATGCTGCTGGATACCGGTTGTTTCAGCTTAAAAAACGCCGCTGACGGTAAAGATGCCAAACCGGCCGACCGGCTGCTGGCGCTGCATTATCTGCGCTGCGAACTGCCGGTAAAGCCTGCCGGTGAACTGATTTCATTCCGCGATTTCACCGGAGGACAGTTCTACTATCAGCCGTTTCTTGCCAGAACCGTTGTTCCGCTGGTCGGACGTTTCGGCAATAATCTTGAGCAATTGAAAAAAAATCTGGACCGCTTCGACTGGACGCCGTTGAACCTCGGCGATTTTTCCGCTGAAATCCACGCGCTGGGCGTGCTTAAAATCACCCTGATTTACCGGCTGGGCGATGATGAATTTCCGGCTGAGGCGGAAGTGTTGTTCGATGCGTCGGCAAAACGCATTTTTGAAGCTGAAGATGCGGCGGTAGTAGCCGGCAGAATCTGCATCGGGCTGCTGTAAGGCGGGCTTTGCCCGCACAGCCGGAGAAGTCAGGAGTCAGGAGCCAAGATGTGGACGCGGGACAGGATATTTTCACGCGGAGACGCGGAGACGCGGAGTAAAACATGGGGAAACATTTTTTAATTTGGCAAAGCAAAATAAAAAAAACTTCACAATTTTGCCCCGGTTATTTCTTATCTCCGCGTCCTCCGCGCCTCCGCGTGAGACACGGTTCTCTGTTCCATGACTTCCGGATTTTTAAAAATGAGGTGAAACATGACTGATTTCAGATGCCCCGGACAGGATATGCGGTATTGGAAACCTGAGGATATTTTTACTTTGAAATGTCCGCATTGTGAAAATGAAATTGAATTTTTTAAAGACGAACCGTTCCGGATCTGCCCCGCCTGTAAAGAGGAAGTCCGCAATCCTAAAATCAACCTGGGCTGCGCCAAATGGTGCAAGTTCGCCAAAGAATGCCTCGGTCCGCTGGCTGACCAGTACACCAATGTCGCCTCCATGTGCGACCGGCTGATTGCCGAGATGAAAAACGTGTTCGGCGATGATAAAAAACGCATTGACCATGCGCTGAAAGTCCTGAATTTTGCCGAAGAAATCCTGAAAAACGAAAACGCCGATCCGCTAGTGGTGAAGGCTGCCGCGATCCTGCATGACATTGGAATTCATGAGGCCGAACGCAAATACAATTCCGCCGCAGGCAACTATCAGGAAATTGAAGGCCCCCCGATTGCCGCGAAAATCCTGGAACAGCTCGGCTTGCGCAATGACGCGATTGAGCATATCTGCCGGATTATCGGTTCGCATCACAGCGCAAAGAATATCGACACCCCGGAGTTCCGCATCGTCTGGGACGCCGACTGGCTGGTAAATCTGCCGGATGAATTCCCCGCCCTGGAACCCGATAAAACCAAAGCATTAATAACCCGCATCTTCAAAACCCGTTCCGCCCTGAAATTAGCCGAAAAACTGTATTTGAAATAGAAGTCAAAATAGATCAATTTTATCCACAAAAGCCTAAAAAGATAAAGCTTTTGATGACTCTACAGTCCTTTGCATACTTCAGGAAGCGCTATTCCAATCGCATATATTTCTATATATGGTTCGACGAGATTTTTGGGATCAATAAGAGTTTTGGGCATTTTGTTTACATCATATGATGCCTGTCGTATATTGATTTCTGTAGTTTCATTTGTAGTTTCATCTGTAGTTTCATCTGTAGTTTCATCTGTTACGCCTTGAGGATAGATAAACAAGCCAGGAACAATTTCTGTTTCGGAAGGAATATTCTTGAATTTATTACGAATATTTTTGTTTCTAGCATAACCACATATTTGTCGAATATCATGGTGATTATTGCGCCAGTCCAACTTGTACTTGGCATCGATGATCAAATTCTCGTCATGCTTGAGAAAGTCTGTTTCGTTACCATATGTGCTAACATGGTATTCAATATTGTCGCCATAGCAACTATACAAAATGGAGTAGACATAGTATTCAAACAACAATGGCATATCAATCGAAAAAGGAGGGAATAATTCGCTTTCTAGCTCTCCTTTCGATTTCTCTGTGAATGAATAGTGAGCATTTTTATCCAATAACATCACTGCGATTCTTAGTGCCTTTGCATACTCTTTGTATATTGGATTTATTCGTAATTGTTTTATTTCTTTTGCTTCAATTTCATTTCCAACTTGGGCCAGTGCGGCTAGGGAATAATTAAGATGTGAATATAACTCTTTACAGTGACCGGAAAAAGCAGCATGATGAATCCCTATATATTTCTTTGTAAATAGTAGTGCTTTTTTTAGAATCCTATTTTCTAAACAATCTACGGAATATTCTTGGTAACGACAATATGCAGAAAACCTTTTGCCATGCAAACGATTTTGTTTTAGATTTAGCGATACAAGGATTTTTCCCTTAATTTTACTATTCAAATTCTCTTCTCTAAAGACATAATCTCGCTTTAACCCTCGAGTCACAAGTCGTCTTGTCAAAAGCAAAAAATAAACAATTAGCAACGGGGTAATCTGAAAGAACGATTTGGGCAGAGGAATATAATCCTCTTCAAATTTTATTTTAAAAATATCGCAAAATTTATTTTTTCTGAACGGTATATTGCTATCAAAGGCAGTCATAAACATTGCTTGAATATCCAAACAATCTATTTTGGGTATGACATACATTGCGTGCTGTATTTGTTTATCAAGCCAAGTAGCTCCGACATAGTAATAAGAACAATATTCATTTTCTCCATTGCTGGATTTACGAGTAAGACCCAAAAAATTGTGTGCCTGCGGAGTTTCTGGCAGATTTATAGAATTGGCAGTCTTTAAAAAGCATTCACGCTCTTTGACATCTGTCAACATCGCGGCAGAGAAACTGTGTTCTTTAAATTTAAAAACATGAGGCGGCATGTGTTATTCCGTTATTTAACAGTCGACGATTCTGTCACTGAAGTATTGGGAGTAGATGAAAAGGTTTTGTTCCATAGGGTATCAATTTTTTCTTTTGCAATTCCTTGCAAAATACCATCAGCAAGGTACTCTAGCAATAACGGCTTTATCTCATATTGCCATTTCCGTTCTAACTTGGACTCGTTACAACACATGAAATAACTATGCCCAATCATCAGGTCGTCAACGCTAAATTCTTGTGCAATATTCTTTTTTATTAGCTCATGTACCTGTTCAAACAGTTTTACCCCGTTTTCATAATGAATAACGTTTTTGTTTGCTTGCATTGAGAAAAAGGCAAAGCGACGACGGATAGCATAATCAATATAACCAAGACTTCTGTCGGCAGTATTCATTGTTCCAATAATGTATAGGTTTTTAGGCACACCGAAACGAGAGCCAGAATAAGGTAGCGTTGCGGTTAATTCATTAATTCCACCAATACGCTTATCAGGTTCAAGCAAAGTTATGAGTTCACCCAATATCTTGGATATGTTGCCACGATTAATCTCGTCGATAATTAAAACGTATGGTTTGGGAGTGCCCTTGCTGACTCGTTTATCCTGAGATGTTTCTATGTAATTTCTTATTACTTCCTGCTGCTCTTCTGAATTCAAATTCTCAATGGAAATATTGTCATAGTCTATTTCCTTGGCATGATCAATAAGTAGAACATGAATATAATTGAGGACAGCCCAGTAGCATGAAGAATTACAGCCGCCTATGACTTTTCTGAATGCATCATTTATATTAACGATATCATCGAATTCAGCTTTACTGGAGTACGTCTTAAAAAGTTTTTCGAGCCGATCTTTGGAAACTGTATATTGACGAATGCCTTTATCGTGCTTTAGGTATATATTATTGAGTTTCGAAACATCTTCAGTAATTTCAACATGGCCTTTGCCGCCACGTAGTTCAAGCTTATTTAATTTATTGCTTTTTACGCGACGCAGTAATTCGGCATAGGCATCAGAGAATGATAAAAGTGCTGTATGAGATTCTTTATCTGAAATCATTGCTAATAATGCCCGCTCGGCAATCTCTTTAAATGTACCGGTTGACACACGACAGGAGGCATCTTTTTCAAGTCTAAGACCTTCAATAAACTCCTCATAATCCATCGATTGATGGAAAGATGTAAATGCGATTTGTCCTTCACTGACAAGTTGACTGTATAGTGCCATGAGTTTTTTTCGACTTGTTTCATCATCTTCATAGGTATTGAATGCCGGATTGCAAATTGCGACTGCCGCTGCTGCTGAAATATAGGTCTTCCCGGTTCCGGGAGCTCCTTGCAAAATGATCTGATTTTTCTCTAGCAACAACTCTTTTATTGTTGCAAGCGGTTCTCTCAGTGATGTCTCATTGGATGTATTCATATTATTCTCGTTTATATTGATGCCAAAGATCGTCTGAATGGCAGTTGCTCCGGTTACAGGGAATAGTGTTCCGTGCAACCAGTTTCCTCTTGTCATCCTGGGACCCTTGCCTTTGTATAATCCATCCTCTTTAAATGGAGATAATATTAATTTACCATCATCTTCAATTTTGTTAATGACGGTTCCAATAAAATGAATTATCAAATCATATTTCCCCCCAATGGAGTGAAATGCAATAAGGTCTCCTTTTTTTACTTTCTGATAATTGTCCCATGCTGTTCGGGAGCCTTTGCTGCTTCTATCGCCTTTTTTATAGCCAATTTGCCAATATTTATTTTTAATGAATTCTTCAGCTTTGTGAGCCTTGCCCCACGTACATCCTCCTGCCCAATATTGTTGAGTTTGCGGTTCCTTGGATTCTAAACTTGCTAAATGTGCATTGTGTGAAATTTCTTGAAATTTTACGGATGGTGATGCTTCCATTATTTTCGTCAAAAATTCTCGATAAGCGTTATAGTTACATTTGGTTTTTTCGGGAGATGGCCCTTCTATGTTATATTGCGTTCTACAATATTCACGGTTTTTTACATCCAACGATAAGTATTTATCGGGCGACAACCAGAAACACCCCATTGTAAGATAAGTAACCCCCACCTGTTTTATGGTCAAGCAATCATTGAATTTTTTTCCTATACTCTCATCTTCATTGTTTATTATTGCCGTTGCTAAACTCCATAAATTATCAATGTCGTTATTTTGGCGGTCATATTTGTATGCAAAAAACCAAGAACTATTATTATCTACTGTTGGAATCCCTAAAAAATCTTTTGGAACTGAAATATCTTTCAATCCCAGCGCACTTAATGTATATCGAATAATTGCAATTTTATGTTCATTGGTAATGTTTCGATTAAAATTCGAGAAGAATGTAAACGGATCAATACTCTTCAATCTAACAGGCTTGCCATTCTGTTCTTCGCGGTCGTCAATTTTGATTATGGGAACATTTTTTAAATCTTCAGTCATTTTTGCCAGAATAGCTATTAATTCTGTCTGACGATCCCGATAGTCAAGAATTTTTTTTGCTATTCCAGCATACGCATTGCGCCATGTAAATTTATCTTCGCTCATTTTTTATTTTATCCCTTTATCTTTTTGAAATTCGTGGATAGATCTGGACCGTCCACATTATTTTGTATGGTAAATCATCCCATTTCTTAATTGCATTCGTTTTTCTCCATGTTGGCGATTAATATATACAGTATACTTTCTGAAGTCAATGCTTTATTGGCACTGGCCCGGCAATTTGGGCCGCACTATTTTTTAATTGTTTTTCTTTAGATTTTTGCGGTGGATGACGCCATTATCTAATATTTTTATGTATAAAATAGCTGAAGTTGTCGTCTAATACCCTGCTTAAAGCTGCTTTTTAAGGCTGTTTTTGATTTTAAGCTCTTTATCTTCACTTCCTTCACGAGCTTCACGGTGAAGATGTTCCCGGTTTTCGTATCTCGCCTCCGGCGGACAAGCCACGTATCCGGCGGGTATTTTTTGTAAAAATGCTGCATTTAACCGCTTTATTTAAAACGATTTACCTGCATATTGAGTGACAAATCCACTATATATAAAAGGACAGGAGTCAGGAGACGGGAGGCAGAATGGGGAGCGGTAAATCATGAAGATAGATCCATAGGAGTGGAATATTAATAGCAGGAAATCAGAAATTAACAGGGATGGACAGGATAGACAGGATAAGCCGGAACGCCGAATATCCAATATCGAACACGGAATATCCAACGGATGAAGGAAAGGCAAAACAGGGCTTGACCACCGGAGTCGTGGATGGACAGGATAAGCAATGAATTATAATAGAAAATCCTGTTCATCCTGTATATCCCTGTTAAAGCTGGTATTCCCTCTGTGTCTTTGCGCCTTTGTGAGAGAATGTATTCTGCTCAACGATACTCTAATGTCTCCGGAATGGGGAAGCCCGTGAATGCGGGAGTGAAAAGTTGAAAGCGAGAAAAGCGAGAAAAGCGAGAAAAGCGAGAAAAGCGAGAAAAGCGAGAAAAGCGAGAAAAGCGAGAAAAGCGAGAAAAGCGAGAAAAGCGAGAAAA
>Ga0172379_10002661_pt1 | contig 30879 bp, 28 predicted proteins | sample GrowelOW334metaG_FD_119756 | JGI IMG/M metagenome (GOLD analysis project Ga0172379, IMG submission 119756) | Groundwater microbial communities from an aquifer near a municipal landfill in Southern Ontario, Canada - Groundwater well OW334 metaG | ecosystem: Environmental > Aquatic > Deep...
CCCGGTGAGCAAGCCGTAGCGGGAAGGGGTGCACACGGCGGAACTGGAATGGGCGTCGGTGAAGATGATGCCCTGTGCGGCCAAGGCGTCGATCCGGGGCGTCGGAATCCGCGAGCGCGGATTGTAGCAGCCAAAATCCCCGTAGCCAATGTCGTCGGCCAGGATCACCACTATGTTGGGCTTCATCGGATACCCCCCGATGCGCTGGTGTCGCTGCTATAGTTGGCGTCACCTGTATTGTTGGCTTTTTTTGCCCAGACCTGCGGGAAGTCTTCGGAAAGGCCAAAACCGTCCATGTCGAAGTTGACGAAGCCCAGCTTGAGTGCCGGGGATTCGGGGCGAACCCGGTAGTCGCCCCTGGCGGGGTCGACAAAGAGGGGATCGGCGAAAACCGAGTGGAGGTCGTAGCCCAAGACCTGCCATTCAGGGAGGGAGAGCTTCCGGCGTTTTCTTTCGCCCCGTTCCTCACCCTCGTCGCGGTCCCTCACCCTGGCCACGAATTGACCCAGGTCGCTCCACAGGCAGTTGTAGTCCACTTCCTCCAGCCAGGGTCCGTGGACTGGTGGGGCGATGAGGGTGTAGACCTCGCCAAAGCCCTTGCTCATGGAAAAGTTCAGGTCGTTCTCGGCTTTCATGCTGCCCGTGGACATGACTGTGATGTTACGGAAATAGCGGTCGTGGTTGTACTCGTTCCCAACGTGGAAGCAGGGCGAGTTGGCGCCGTTCACCCAGATGTTGTTGTAGACCGTACGGTAGGCACCCTCGCGCAGTTTGACGCTGATACCGACGCAGAGGTTGTTGTAGATTTCGTAGTTAGACGCCCCGTCGTCCAGGTCCAGTCCCCAGCCGGCGCTTTCCTCGAAGCGGTTATGGCGCACGACAACCGGTTCCATAGCGTCCATTTTCACCTGCCCGGCCTCGTGGCTACGGCCGGGAGTGTAGGCTTCGTGGGATTGGACGAGGCACCAGAACGCATCGCGACCCCAGGCGTTGAAGGGGCCATGGTCGCCGGTTTCGCGGCAGGTGTCGCGGATAAGGTTGTGTTCGATCACGTGGCCTCCCCAGGTTCCGTCACCTATGCAGATGCCCGCCCGGGGCATACGGGCGATGTCGTTGTGGGCCGCTGTTATCCGTTTCGCCCGGGAGATGTACACCCCGGCGATCTGCTTTCCGAAGACACCGCAATCCCGGATCAGGTTGTTCTCCGCGCGGCACTCGTAGGGGAAGCTCCGCTGTGTGCCCACGGTGTCCTCGAAGGAGCCGACAAAACAGATGGCGCTGTCCCCCGCCTGGATGAACAGGCAACGGGAGATGGTGGCATTCCGGTTGTAGTTGCTGACAAAGACAGCGTTGCCGCCGACGGCGTCGAAGAAACAGGAATCGACGGAGCAGTCACGAGTTCCCTCGATGAACACCGCGCCTCCGCGGTGGATGGACCAGTCGCTTCTGGAAGGAACCGCGTAGGGTTCCAGGTAGGTGGCGGTGGTATGGGCAAAGCGGAAACCGGTAAAGCTGAGATTGCGCACGGGACGGTGCCGGTCGCCGGAAATGCGCAGGACCTGTTTCAGTACCGGAACCTCGACCAAGGCCGTATCCATGTCGGTACCAGGGGGTGGCATGAAGTAGAGGGTCCGTCCCGCGCGGTCCAGGTACCATTCGCCGGGGGTGTCGAGTTCCTCGAACACGTTGTCGATGTAGAACCAGGAGTCCCCGTTCACCTCGCAGGGTTTGTCCAGGTATTTGGCGCCTATCTGCTGGCCGCCTTCTCCAAACCAGATGACCCGCGTATCGGGATCGACCCGCTTGATCCTCCACTGCAGGTTTCCCCAATGGTAGGCCTGGAATATATGGATCACCGCCTCGTCGGGTGTGCGCCAGGGCTTTTTCGTGAAGGTGGCGGCATCGAATACGACGCCCCGGGGCGCGCCGCAGGAAAAGGTCATGTCGTCGTCCGGTCCTGGCTGGGGATCGGGCAGCGTGTCGGGGACGGCGGAGACAGCCCGCACATAGCCGCTGAAATCCTTGGGCGACGAGTCGTCCCTTTTGGGCCAGCGGGCGCGGGTCTGCCGCTTGCCATTGATGAACAGCTGGTCAAAATACCTGGGACTATTCGCGGGAAGTTCGCACTTGAGAATGCTGTCGCGGTACGGGTGCCAGTTGCAGACAAGCTTCTGGCCGGCGCTCAGCGTGACGCGTTCCCCTGCCGCAGCTTCCCAGTGGACGGGCGCAAGGGGGGTACCCGAATCCTCTGGCTGGAATTCCAGCGGCTTGGCCAGGTAGTAGGTACCTTCGTGGACAGTGACGGAGACGGCCTGGCCATCGTTGGGGGAGAGTGTGCGGACAGCCTCCCTCGCACGGCCAAAACTCGCGAAAGGAAAGTCCTCTGTTCCGGTATTCCTGTCATCGCCTCCGGTAGCCACGTGCAGGCATACGACCTTAGTCATTGGATTTCCCCTTCAATGAGTAAGCTGTATCTGTTGGAGAGCCGCCCTCTGGCTTTGCTTCTCAGGCGCGGCGGAAGTCCGCCATCAGGCTGTCGAGGGTGGCCTTGTCCGCTGCCTCCAAGGGCCGTTTCGGGCTGCTGGAGAAGCCCCCCGAGAGACCCATCCCGTCCAGGACGTACTTGAGGGCCTTCTGGGTCTTGCCCGCGTATTCAAGATAGCGGAGCAGCGGCAGCAACTTCCGGTACAGGTCCCAACCGGCCTTCAGATCCTTCTTCACGACAACCAGATTGTAGAGTTCAACGGTTTCCCGGGGCAGGATGTTACCCAGTACGCAGACCCAGCCCTGGGCCCCCATCACGAAGGATTCGTAGGCCATGTCCTCCCAGCCACAGAAAACCGTCATCCGGTCCTCGGTCTTAATTCGTATCTCGGTTATCCGCCTGATGTCCCCGGTGCTTTCCTTGATGCATTCCATTCCCCGCACCTGCGAGAGTCTGGCGACCGTATCGGGAAGGATGTCGACCTTCGAGCTTGACGGATTGTTGTACATCATCACGGGGATGCTTATGGCTTCCGCGATGCGACGGTAATGGTCGAAGAGCTCTTCCTGGTCGGGTGTGTAATAGTAGGGCGGCAGGACGAGGACACCCGATGCCCCTGCGCTTTCAACGTAACGGGCGTTCTCGATGGCCTTGACGGTCGTCTCGGCAGTCGCTCCCACCACCACGGGAATCCTTCCGGCGACGGTCTTGATGAACCGGTCAACGATAGCCCTCTTGTCGTCATCGGCGAGACTGGCGAATTCCCCGGTGCTTCCAAGGGGGATCAGTCCGTGTACTCCCTGCTTCACCAACCAGTCGGCGTTCTTCTCGATGCCCGCAAGATCAACCTTCCCGTCAGACGTAAACGGTGTGACGGTGACTACATATACCCCGCGCAGACTCATGGTATCCTCCGAATCATTATTTACCCTTATATCCTGTCCACTGCCATCCCGGCAACTTCATTTCAGTCCTGTCCGTTCGAGTGTCGCGTCCGTGGGAATTCCCGTGATGGCGTCCCAGCCCCTGGCCTCGTAGTATTCCCGCAGCATGGCGGGGAAATCAGAGATGCCGCATGCCGCCACACCCGCATAGCGGCCGAAGGATGGTACAGCGCAGACACGCGCGGGTAGCAGGTCGTCGGCGGCCGTGAAGCCTTCCCGCAGGTTGAAAAGGCGTTGCAGGTTGGTCACCCGCTCGGAAACAGCCAGCAATTCGGCAGCACCACTATCCCGGCCAGTGACGCAGGAAAGCAGGGCGGCAAGTTCGTCCACACCGACGCCGGCGTACATGAAAAACTTGCAGGTCCCCAGTATGTCGGGCAGGTTGAGGCCGTCCTGGATAAGCTTGACTGCCGCGCCTTTCCCCGTTTCGTCCCATCTGTCCACCGTATTCGGGTCCTTCAGGCCGTGCGGGAGAAGGCCCCAGTCCATCTTGCCCGAGTCCCAGGCCATCGCCTCCGCCGGGTGGATGTGGCACATCCCACGGTTCCCGGTTCCGTAGCTGACACCCAGGGATTTTCCCGACCGCGGATCGTGGGCCGGACCTTCCAGACCCTTGACGTGCACCGCGAACTCCGCCGATCCCTTGCCTATCTTTTCCGCAGCCGCCCTGACCCCGCCGGCCACCAGCGCGCCGATACCCTGCCTGAGGGCTATCATCCTGACCAGGACCGGCAGAACCTTTGCGTTCCCCCAGGATAGATCCAGACCACCCACTTCCGAGTCTTCAAGGTAACCCGCCTCGGCGCATTCCATCAGGAAAGCTATGGCCGCTCCTGTGGAGATCGTATCAATGCCGTATTCGTTGCAGAGGTGCGAACAATGGACAGCCGCGTCCATGTCCTCGTTCTGTAGGTAGGCGGTGAAGCAGGAGATGGATTCGTACTCGGCCCCTCCGTGTTCGGGCGTCGCGTATTCGCCTCCGCTTACGCGGACCTTCCGTCCGCAGGCTATGGTGCAGCCCCGGTAGCAGGGGTAGGGTTTCACGAAGTTATTCTTGACAAAATGGTCCAGCAGTTCGGCACCCTTGCCCCAGGAGTTGGATTGCCAGTTTCTGGTAGGCCAATCCCCCTTCTCGTCGTTTGCGGCGAGGTCGCCGATGGTGCCGTTGTCGTGGAAGCCGATCGCGACAGGATTTCCCCGAAGGCCGGTGAAACAAGCCCTGAGCACGTTTTTCAGCGCCTCCGGTTTGGCGGTTGCAACCTCACCCTTTCCCTCCACGACGATAGCCAGCAGGTTCTTCGATCCGAGAACCGCCCCGGCCCCGGTCCTCCCCGCTGCCCGGTCATCGAACAGGACCGCAGCGTAGGCGACCCCAGTCTCCCCTCCTGGACCAATGCAGGCGATGGAGTATCTCCTCTCGGGAAGTTCTTTCCGTATCAGCGTGAGCTTCTCTGAAACCAGTTTTCCTGCCAGGTGGTCCGCAGACCGGAATTCGGCCTTCCCGTCCCTGATGATGACGTAGGTAGGCCGTCCGGCCCTGCCCTGGATGACGATGTGGTCAAAGCCGGCCCGGCGCAGGTCCGGCCCAAAATCCCCACCCGAGCGCGATTCGCCCCAACCGCCGGTGAGCGGTGACTTGAAACAGAGCTCCACGCTGCCTCCGCCCGGGATGGCGTTTTGGGTAAGCGGTCCGGTGGCGACGAAGAATCTGGCTTCCGGACAGAGGGGGTCTATTCCACCCTTCTGTTCATCGAAGAGCACCCTCGCTGCGTAGCCCGTCCCTCCCAGGTATTTCCGGACGATGTCGCCATCAAGATCCTCGGCTTTCCATCCGAGGGAATCCAGGTCCAGGCGGAGGTATTTTCCTGTATACCCTTTCAGTTCAATGGACATCCTACCACTCCTTTTCCTCCGGAACCGGAGGCTAGCCCTGCGTCAGCCTCCGACGAAAACCTTGTAAACCAGAATCTCCTGCCCTTCTCGTAGGACTGTGGCCGGATCGCGGAGGGCCGCGCCGCCGGTCATCATCACCACCGGCCCACGGAACCGGCATTCGGCCCGGTTCCACAGCGCTTCGCTCATGACATCGGCGAAGTCATCGCCGATTCTGCGCAACAGGTCGGCGAGGGTCGAACCGTCGGGGAAATCCAGGGCAAAGCGCTTGCCCCCGAAGTCCTTCTCCATCTGCCCCATAGCGACCAAGGCGATCCGCATATCAATTCCGGGCCTTGCCACCGGTATGTGCACGCAAGTCGTCCTGTTCCTTTTCCAGCAATTTCACCAGCACAAGGGCCTGCCCAAAAATGTGGGCCGACAGCAGCTTCTCGGCCTGTGCCCAGCGGCGTTCCAGGATCGCGTCGATGATGCCCAGATGCTCGTTCGACATCTCCTCCACAACCGCGGTCTCGGGTGCAGCGAAATAGAAAAGCTCCGTATAATAGCGAGCCACGTACTGCTGGAAAAATTGCCGGATATAGCGGTTGCCCGATGCGTTTATGATGCATTCGTGGATGCTGTTGTCGAAATCGGTAAGATTACCCTTCGCTCCGCTTGTGCAGATGACGCGGATCCTCTCAAGCTCCGCCATATCAAGCCGCGCTCGCGCAAGTTTGAGGGCCTTGAGTTCGAGGGTTTCCCGCACCGCCAGGTAGGCGCGCATATCCTCCACACCCAACGGATGGGCGAGCCAACCCCGCCGGGGAATGTGTTCTATAAGGCCAGCCCCCGCGAAGCGGCTTAGGACCTGCCTGATGATGGACCTTCCAACTCCGAGCTTTTTCGAGAGCGTATCCTCCCGCAGATAGGCGGAACTCGGGCTCAGGCTGGCGTGGACGACTTCCTTGATAAGGACCTCGTCCCAGTCCCGCGGAGTCGGGGGGACGGCGACGGCCTTGCGCGGTTCCGTCTTTTTCGCCTTGCTGGGACTCGCCTGGAGCCGCCGGTTCGGCAACCTGATGATGAGACCTTCCCCGACGAGTTCCTCTATGGCCGAGCGCAGGGGCGTGATACTGACCTTGTAGTAGGCGGCGAGCGCCAGGAGGGACAATTCCTTGGGCCCCAGATCACCCGACATGATCCTGTTCCGCAGGTCCTCGCTGACGTATGTCGTGAGGCTCGACGGACTCCCATTACCATTTTTTTCAGCTTTGGGCATACATGGCTCTCCCGGCTAACATCCGACTATCATCCGACTATCGCGGCTCGGTATTTCGCCGCCCTTTCCTCGTCGAAGGCGACACCCAGGCCAGGACCATTCGGTACGGCGAGGCACCCGTCCTCAAGGGGCAAACCCAGCAGTCGGTCGTAGGGCGCGACGAGCAGGTTGTCGTGGAGCCGTATCTCGGTGAACTCGACGGCGTCCTTGATGAGGAGGGAGGATGCGGCCAGGTGCAGCTTGGCCGCTATGGTAACCCCCAAGCCGAACGCCGTCCCGACGACGCATTGCAAGCCGGCGGACTCGGCTAGGGCAACCACCTTTTTGGCGTTGTACAGGCCACCAACCTTTTCCACCTTGATGTTGATCACGTCGGCGGCTTCGTGCCGGATGATGTTCATGACGTCCTGATGGCTGAAGGCGCTTTCGTCCGCTTCGATGAGAACGTCCACCGCCGCGCGGACCTGGGCCATTCCGGTAAGGTCCCAATAGGCTACAGGCTGCTCGAGCAGCTCCAGGCCCACGTCGTACTTCTCCGCCAGGCGGCAAAGCCTTATGGCTTCCTTGGGCGTATATCCCTGGTTGGCGTCGGCCCGGATCGTGACGTCCTTGCCCACCGCCTCCCGGATGGCACGCAGGCGGTCAGCGTCCCTGTCGGGTATGCCGCCAATCTTGGGCTTGAAGGCACGGACGCCCTGCCTGACAAATTCCGCGCAGGCCGAAGCCATCTCGTCCGGTGTGCCACCCGGAATTTCCAGGGCAACCATGATCCGTTCCCGGCAGCAACCGCCTATAAGGTCGTATACGGGGACGCCCAGTGACTTGCCCAGCAGGTCGTGGATGGCCAGGTCGATGGCGGACCTTGCACAACAATTGCCACGGTAGTCCAGCTGGTAGAGCATGCGTTCCCTATCGAAGGGATCGGCGCCTACCAGACGCGGCCCGAAGTACAGATCTATGGCGGACTTTACCTCTTCCAAGGTTTCCCCAAAGAAGCCGATGTCGGGGGTGGCCTCGCCAGTTCCATAGACACCCGAATCAGTCTCGATCTTCACCACCACGTATTCGAGTACCGGTAAGGGCCGGTGGGGGGTGATCCGCAATTTTCGTCCCCATTCGCGCTTGGTCCCCGCGCCTTCGGAGGCGGAGTAGCCCAACGGGGGCATCGGCATACTTACCGCGTAGCTGCTTACCTTGGTTATTTTCATATCCGGATACTCCTTACCCTACCTTGGCAGTCCGCAGGTGACAGGACACAAGATGGTCCCCGCCGCAGTCCGCCAGGAGCGGTACGACTTCCCTGCAGATATTCATAGCATAGGGACAACGCGTATGGAAATGGCAACCCGGAGGGGGATTGCTCGGGCTGGGAACATCACCGTGGAGTATGAAACGCTTCCGCTCAACCCGCGTGTCGGGTACCGGGACGGAGGCAAGGAGGGCCTCGGTGTACGGGTGCTGGGGCCTGCCAAAAACATTGGCCGTCGTGGATAGTTCCACGATCCTGCCCAGGTACATGACGGCGACGCGATCGGCGATGTGCTTGACGACGCTCAGGTTGTGGGCGATGAAAAGGTAGGTAAGGCCCAGGGTGTCTTGCAAGTCCTCCAGCAGGTTGATGATCTGGGCCTGTATGGAAACATCCAGGGCCGACATGGGTTCGTCGCAGACTATGAGCTTGGGGTTCAGGCAGATCGCACGGGCGATGCCGATGCGCTGGCGTTGTCCGCCCGAGAACTGGTGGGGGTAGCGTTTGGCATGATCCTGCTGCAGACCTACCTGTTCCAGGAGTCGAGCCACCTTTTCGTCCAGCGCTTTTCTTTTCCTCTCACCGTGGATGATCAGCGCTTCCGCGATGATGTCCCCCACGGTCATTCGCGGGTTCAGCGAGGCGAAGGGGTCCTGGAAAACAATCTGCATATCCCTGCGCTGGGTGCGCAGCTCGCGCTTGCCCAAGTCCATCACATTCCTGTTCTCGAAAAGCACTTCCCCCGTGGTAGGCTCCAGCAGGCGCAGCACCAGCCGGCCCGTGGTCGTCTTGCCGCAACCGGACTCGCCTACCAGACCCATGGTCTCGCCCTTGCGGATGTCGAAGCTCACGCCGTCGACAGCCTTCACGTGGCCCTTCACCCGGGAAAACACCCCGCCCATAATGGGAAAATGCTTTACCAGGTTCGTTACCCGCAGGATGGTTTCGGGAACTTGGGTATCCACTTTCGCCGCGAGGACTTCGACCCTCTTTTCCCGGACACTATCCATGTTGGAAAAAAGGTGGCCCTGTTCCGCCGAGTACTTCCAGCAACGCACTTGGCTGCCGTTGTCCAGGTTCTCGATGGCCGGTTCCCGTTCGCGGCAAATGCTGGTCGCGTACCGGCAACGGGGATGGAAACTGCAACCCGGCGGCAGGTGCATGACATCGGGAATGGACCCCTCGATGGGTTCGAGCCGCCTGCCGGGTTCATCCGTCAGCCGGGGGATGGATTCAAGCAGTTCCGCCGAGTAGGGGTGCAGGGGCTTGGAAAACAGGCCATCTGCGCTGTTGTACTCCACAACCTTGCCCGCGTACATGACCACCACGTTGTCGGCCATTTCGGCGATGACCCCCAGGTCGTGGGTGATGATCATGATGGAAGCGCCCAGGTCATTCTTGAGGGAACGCATCAGCTCCAGGATTTGGGCCTGAATGGTGACGTCCAAGGCCGTAGTCGGCTCGTCGGCTATCAGCAGGCTCGGGTTACAGGATAGGGCCATGGCTATCATCACACGCTGCCGCATGCCACCCGAAAGCTGGTGGGGGAACTCGAGCAGGCGCCGCGCCGGATCCGGGATGCCGACAAGTTCGAGCATCTTCAGAACTTTCTGCATCGCCTCGTGCTTTTCCAGCTTTTGGTGGAGAATGATAGCCTCGGCGATCTGATCCCCGATGGTATGCACCGGGTTCAGGGAAGTCATGGGTTCCTGGAAAACCATGGATATCTGGTTGCCGCGGATATGATGCATCTCGCGGCGCGTCTTCTTCAGTAGGTCCTCGCCCTTAAACAGGATCTGGCCTTCCTCGATCTTTCCGGGGGCATCTATGAGCTGCATGATGGATAGGGAGGTGACGCTTTTACCGCAACCCGATTCCCCCACGACACCAAGGGTCTCGTTCTTCCTTACGATAAAATCCACCCCGTCCACAGCCCTGACGGTTCCGCCTTCGGTATGGAACCAAGTCTTGAGGCCTTTGACTTCCAGCAGGGTTTCCGCAGCCATCTCAACCTCCAAAAGCCCGGCCATGCATCAGCGCAACCCGCCGGAATGGGCGTTTTCGAGAATGGCTACAAGCAACCTGACGGTCTCCTCGATATCGTCCTTGTGGCAGAGCTGGGTGGTGCTGTGCATGTACCGGGTGGGGGCGCCGATGGTCAGTGCCCGGGCTCCGGATTTTGTCCGCTGGATTTCCGACGCGTCGGTGCCGCCACCCAGATTCCGCTGGAACCGGATGTCGTTCTCGCCGGCAAGTTTGATGAGGAAACGTACGAGCAGGGGATCGCTGACTGTGCGGTTATCGATCAGGTAGATGCCCGCGCCCTGGCCCAACTCGCAGTGCCGGTCTTCCTCTTTGGCGTAGGACACGTCGGAGGCCAGACTGCCGTCTATGGCGATGCCGATGTCGGGGTCGATGCCGTACGCAGCAATAATAGCGCCGCGAACACCCAACTCCTCCTGGACCGAGGCAACGGCGTAGAAATCCACGCCCAAGTCCCCAACCCGCCGCATGGCTTCCACCAGGGTATACACGCCGATGCGGTCGTCAAAATTCCGGCCCAGCACCATGTTGGCGTTCATATCCTCGAACTTGGCGGCAAAGCTTATCGGGTCCCCAAGGTTCACTTTCCTCACCAACTCAGCCTTGGACAATCCTGTATCCACGATCAGCTCGTTAACCGGCGTTACCCGTTTTTTTTCTTCGTCGCTGAGTATCCAGTTGGGTTGGGGCGCGATAAAACCGGGGACATCCTCAGTCCCGTGGATGATCACCCGTTCGGACACGACTACCCGGGGGTCGATACCCCCAAGCTGCATTATCCTGACGAAGCCTCCCTGGTCGATATGGCGTACAGCGAAACCTATCTCGTCCATGTGGGCAGATACCATCACCTTCAACGGTACTTCCCCGGAGGACAGGCCCCTGGCCCTTTTCAGGCCGATCAGGTTGCCCATACGGTCGGTCCGCACCTCGTCGCAGCATTTCCCGAATTCCGGAAGGAGAAAAGCGCGGATGGGATCCTCAAAACCCGCCACGCCGGGTACGTCGCAGATGCTCCGCAACAGCTCGATATCGGTCTTTCCTTTACGTACTGCCATTGAATGTGCTCCTTATGCCGATTTTCGGGCGGTTCTATTGTTTGAGACGGGGATCGAGGGCATCCCTGAGCCCATCGCCCAGGAAGTTGAAAGCCAGCATCACCAATGCCAGGGCGATGCCCGGATAGATGGCTTGGTGGGGATAGGCGCGAAGCACCCGGGTGCCTTCGGAAATCATCATTCCCCAGCTGGGAGTCGGCGGATCCACCCCGAGTCCGATAAAACTGAGGAAGGCTTCCGTTCCGATGAAGCCGGGAATCCGCATGGTAACGGTGACGATGCAGGGGCCAACCAGGTTCGGCATCAAGTGCTTGAGGATGAGCCTGATATCACCTGCTCCCAGGGCACGGGCGGCCTGGACGTATTCCGTCTCCCGCAAGGACAGGGCCATACCGCGCGAGAGGCGGGCCATGTCTACCCAGGAGGTAAGCCCGATGCCGATCATGATGAACAGCAACCCGCCAAAATAACGGTCCACGGCTATCAGGCCTTGCACGATGGGGTTGGCCGAAACCGCACTTATAGTCGTCTTGAATAGGACCATCAACAGGATGATGAACAGGATCGTCGGGAAGGCGTACAGGATGTCCACGATGCGCATCATGACCGTATCGACCTTACCGCCAAAGTAGCCGGAGATGGTGCCGTAGCTTATTCCCACTATGAAGGCGGCGATCGCGCCGATGAATCCGACGGTCAGGGAGACGCGGGTGCCGTAGATCAGCCTGCTCAGGAGATCCCGGCCCATGAAGTCGGCTCCCAGCGGGTATTCCTTCCCGGGAAGCGCGTTGTTGCTTTCCAACTCACCTACCCAATACGGCATGGGAGCTATGAGGGGTGCGAAGATGGCTGCGAGAACCAGGAGTATGATGAATACGCCTCCCGCCACCGCAACCTTGTTTTTCAGCAGGCGGCGGAATGCGTCGCGGCCCGGGCTGCTGGAAACCTGTCTGCCGCGGAGCGGCTTTTCGTGCTTGGCATCGTTCATATCATCTCCATCGAAATCGAAGCGATCAGGAATAACGGATCCGCGGGTCCAAGCGCGCGTACATGATATCGACTGCCAGGTTTGCGAATATCAGGAAAACGGCGTACAGGAGAACGGTACCCATGATGACCGGATAATTACGGCCCAGCACGCTGGTGATGAAGAACTTGCCCATCCCCGGTATGGCGAAAATCTGTTCCACAACCATGGATCCGGTTATGAGCGCGGCAAATAGGGGACCTATCACGGTGACGACCGGGATAAGGGCATTCCTCATGGCGTGGTGCACGGTCACACGGCCTTCGGAAAGGCCCTTGGCGCGCGCCGTGCGGATATAGTCCTCCCGGAGCACCTGCAGCATGCTTGCCCGGGTCAGCCGCGCGAGGATGGCCGCACTCCCGAAGCCAAGCGTAAAGGCGGGCAATATCGCCTGCTTCAAGGATCCCCACTGGGCTACCGGGAGGATCCTCAGATTGAGTGCAAAAATCCAGACCAGAAGTGGTCCTAGGGTCATGGCTGGAACCGAAACCCCGGAGATGGCCACGAACATGCCGAGGTAATCGAAGATGGTGTTGCGTTTGAGGGCGGCCAGCATCCCCAAAGGTATGCCGATCGTCATGGCCACGGCGAGCGCCGCCAGCCCCAGCAGGGCGGAAGTGGGGAGACTCTGGGCGATGATGTCATTTACCGTCCGTCCCCGTTCGGCGTAGGAAGGACCCAGATCGCCGTGGAGAAGGTTCCACAAATAATCTACGTACTGTTTCCACAGGGGATCGTCCAGATGGTAATACTTGTTGAGATTTTCGATGACCTCGGGCGGCATGTGCTTGAGCTCGGGACCCGCAAAGGGACCTCCGGGAATCGCGTGCATGAGGACGAAAGAAATGAAGGTGATCACCAGGAGGGTGGGGATCATCCACAGGATTCTTCTGATGATGTAGTTGACCACTTGACCCTCCTCATCCCGATTTCAATGACGGGACCACGATATCCACCGCGGTCCCGCCATCCTTTTCATTCTACGACTATTATTTTACGACTTTCCAGTTCTTGATGGTATCGGCCATCAACGCCGAGTAGGTCCGCTGCAGCGTCGGCTTGGTCACGGCTACGTAGGCATAGCTCCAGAGGGGAATGACGGCGCATTCGTCCTGGACCAGGATCTTCTCAGCCTCCATGTAGAGCTTCTTACGAACTTCGGGATCGGCCTCGGCTTGGGCCCTTTCCACGAGGGCGTCAAAGTCGGTGCGTTCCCAACGCAGGTTCTTCTCGCCGTTTTTCGTATGGCCTATGCCGTACAGGAATCCGTCGGCATCGGGATAATCCGCGTTGAAGCCCATGCGCCAGAACTGCAGCTTGCCCGATACTATGATGTCCCAGTAAACCTTTCCCTCGAAGTTTTTGGCGCCCACATCGACTCCCAGATTGTTCTTCCACATCTGCTGGAGAGCCTCGGCCACGCTGCGGTTGAATTCGGAGGTATTGAAGTTGAACTCGACGGGGGGCAGGCCCTTGCCGTCGGGATACCCGGCCTTGGCAAGATATTCCTTGGCGGCCGCGGGGTTGTAGGGAATTCCGATCTTGGCGGATTTCGGGACGGCACCGAACGCTCCCAGCGGAACGACGGTGTCCATTGCGACCTGTCCGCCCTTGGCGATGTACTTGACCAAAGCTTCCTTATCGATGGCCGCAGCAAAAGCTTTGCGGACGTTGGGGTTGTCCATGGGCGGCGCCTTGACGTTGATCTGAATCTGGAAGGAGATCAACTGACCAACGTTCTTCGACTGTTTGGACAGCACCGGGTCCTTCATGACCCGGTCGATGTCGCCGGAGGGTACGTTTACGGTGTCCAGCTGGCCAGCCTCGTACATGGCCATGGCCGTCGAATCATCGGTCACTACGAAGACCGTCACCTTGTCGATCTGCACGTTCTTGGCGTCGTAGTAGGCGGGATTCTTCTCGAACACGAGCCTGTCGTTCTGCTTCCATTCCTTCAGGAGGTAGGGGCCGTTGGAGACGATGTTCGCCGGCTCGAACCATTTCAGGCCGTACTGCTCGATTGCCTCTTTCGGAGCCGCAAAGGCCACTGAGCGGAGCGCCGTTGGGAAGAAGCCCATGGGGTTTTCAAGCGTGAACTGGATGGTCCAGTCGTCGATGACCTTGATGCCGACCGCTCCAATGTCCTTCAGTTCGCCCTTGTTGACCGCTTTGGCATTCTTGACGGGGTACAGCATGTACCCGAGCGGGGATGCCGTGGCCGGATCAAGGATGCGCTTCATGCTGTATTCGACATCCCGGGCGGTTACCGACCTGCCGTTGGTCCACTTTATGTCGTTCCGCAGATTGAAGGTCCAGACCTTGCCGTCGGCGGATACATTCCAGGTTTTTGCCAGGTCGGGAGTGGGGAGGGACGTCTCCTCGTTGAAATCGCAGAGATTGACGAACAGCATCTTCGTGATGAAGTTGACGTCGCCGGTATAGACCAAGGTCGGGTCAAGGGTCTCGGGATTGACCGCGATCCTCATCTTGAGCTCATTCCCGGCGCCCGCAACGGCAGCAGTGTCCGATGCGCCCGCGGCAAACACGGCCGCAGGGAGCAGGAATGCCATGAATACCGCCAACAGCGGCAAACAGGATTTCTTCATACAGAACCTCCTTGATCCTAACCTCTCTCGTCTTGGCCGCCCGTATGGACGGTCCTGTTTTATATTGTGTACGAGATAAAACATATTGTCAACAAAACAATGTTTTTACTGTCAACCATTTCCGGTCAGCCTCAACAGCCAGATCCATCGGGTTTTCAGTAGAAGCTTTCCAGGTACGCGGTATTCAGCATGGCGACAATGTTTTGGGGAGGGACGTTTCCCAGGATGTTGTGGACCTGGTTGAAGACGAAGCCTCCGCCCGGCTTGAAAGTCCGGGTCAAGTGCCGCACGTTTGCCGCAACTTCGTCCGTCGTTCCGCTTCCCAGCACGTTCTGGGTGTCGCAGCCGCCGCCCCAGAAGCAGATCTGCCCGCCGAATTCTTCCTTCAACCCCTGCGGATCCATGTCCTTCGCCGAAATCTGGACGGGATTAAGTATGTCGACCCCAGCATCAATTATCTGCGGAATAAGGGAGCGAATCGAACCGCAATCGTGGAGGAACACCTTTATGTCGCTATTCGCGTGGACGAAGGAACAGAAACGCTTGTAGTAGGGCATGCAGAAGGCTTCCACGTAGTCGGGACCGCAGAGGAGACCGCTCTGTCCTCCCATATCGTCGGAAATCGTCACCATCTGAATATACTGGCCGAAGCAGTCGATGATCTTGCCCATCCGCCGGATGCTCTTTTCCAGTTGCGTCTCGCGGATTTCCCGGAGCCGGGAAGGATCGTCGAAGGCGAGTATGGCATCCTCGATCACACCGCCACCGTAATTTTCCATGCCGAGGCCGCGGCTGTACCCCAGCATGTTTGTGGCATAGTCGGTCTCCTTGTAGATACGTTCTGCCTCGCGGGCGTACAGCGCAAGGCGCTCGTCCTCGGAACCCTCACCCCAGTCACTGATCCAATCGCCATCGAAGAAGTAGCCGTCCGCAGGCATCCGCATCGCCTCGGCACCCTTGCGGATCACCCACTCCCCGTCTTGCGTCAGGCATGGTTCGGCCGCAGCCGGAATGACAAAGCGGTACTTGCCCCGCGGATTCCACTGCCGGGTCTCCTCAAAGGGAGGCTCCAGTAGGATGCAGTCGCAATGGAAGCACTCCAGGATATCTTGATCCACGTACGCGAGACCCTGCACCATGTCGGGTACCCAGATTCTGTCCGTGGACAAACCCAGATATTCCCTCAGATTCCAATAGGCGAACATGGAAATCCCGGTGGACATGTGCATGCCCAGATCTATCGGGACGCGGTCCGGAACCTGATGGTTGATCGTCCGCAGAACCCTTTCCCTCGAAGTCATAGTCTCGATCATCACCGGCCCCTAAAGTGGCAGGCAACGAAATGACCGGGTGAGGATTCCAGGAGCACCGGTTCCTTTTCGGCGCAGAGGGCGGCGGCCAGGGGGCAGCGCGTGCGGAAGCGGCAGCCGCTGGGCGGGTTGATCGGGCTCGGCAAGTCGCCCTGCAGGATGATCCGGTCCCGCTTCCTGAGCGGATCGCTTTCGGGCACGGCGGAGAGCAGGGCTTCCGTATAGGGATGAAGGGGGCGGTCGAAGAAATCCCCGGCGGGAGCCCTCTCCACGATCTTGCCCAGGTACATGACGGCGACCTCGTCGCTCATGTGCTCCACGAGCGACAGGTCGTGGGCGATGAACAGGTAGGTAAGACCCAACCGTTCCTGCAGTTCCAGCAGGAGGTTAATGATCTGCGAACGGATGGACAAATCCAGGGCCGATACGGGCTCGTCGCAGATGATGAGCATTGGCGAAAGGGCCAAGGACCGGGCTATGCCCACCCGCTGGCGCTGGCCCCCCGACAGTTCGTGGGGGAAGCGGCGCATGAAATCGGCACTCAGGTTCACCAGGCCCAGGGTCGCCGCTATCCTGTCCGGAAGTTCCCTTCTTCCGCAGATCCGGTGCACCATGAAGGGTTCGCCGACTATCTGGCCCACGTTCTTGTGCGGATCCAGCGATGAATAGGGATCCTGGAAGATCATTTGGATCTTCCGGCGTAAGGCTGCCAGAGCGGAACCCTCGACACTTACGGTGTCCTCACCTTCAAGGAGGATTTGCCCCCCGCTCGGCCGGTCAAGGTGGAGTATCATCCGCGCAGTGGTCGTCTTGCCACAGCCGGATTCCCCGACAAGTCCGAGTGTCCTACCGGAATGAATCCCGAAATCTATGCCGTCCACTGCCCGGACTTCCGCCGTCACACGACGAAGGACGCCCTTGCGGACGGGAAAACGCTTGGCGAGGCCGCGGACTTCAAAGAAGGGGGCTGTATAGTTATTATTGCTCATGCGGGACCGTCCTCTACCGCGGACTCACCGCTTCCGATCTCGTCCAGGCGAGCGCACCTGACCAAGTGCCTTTCGCCGCATTCCTGCAGGGGTGGTTCCTCTCCACCACAGATCCCTGCATCTGCGTAGGGACAGCGGCCCAGGAACTTGCAGCCTGGCTTAAGGCCCAGAAGGTCGGGCACGGTCCCCGCGATGGTGTACAGCCGGCCCTTCCTCTCGTCCCGTCCCTTCCGTGGAAGGGACCGCATCAGGCCGCGGGTGTACGGGTGGAGGGGGTTTTCGAACAGTGTCCTGACCGGAGCCTCCTCGACCACGCTGCCAGCGTACATCACGACCACGCGGTTGGCCGTCTCGGAAATGACGCCGAGGTCGTGGGTGATCATGATCACCGACATGCCGAGCTGTGCCTGCAGCTTCCTGAACAGGTCGAGGATCTGTGCCTGGATAGTGACGTCCAGCGCCGTGGTCGGTTCGTCGGCTATCAGCAGCCGGGGACTTCCGCAGGCGAGAGCCATCGCGATGACGACCCTCTGGCGCATGCCACCGGAAAGTTCGTACGGATAGCAGCCTACCCTGGTCTCGGGTGAAGGAATGCCGACCATGCGTAGGAGTTCCACGACCCGATCCTTCCGCTCGGCGGACCTTCCCGCCTTGCCGTGCGCGGTGAGGACCTCTTCGATCTGGTTGCCTACCCGGTAGACCGGATTCAGGCTGACCATCGGTTCCTGGAAGACCATGGAGACGGCGTCGCCCCGGATTTTCCGCATTTCCTTTTTGGACAGGGTCAGGAGGTCGCTACCTTCCAGCTCGATGCGGCCAGAGACGATGGCCCCCGGTTTTGGAACTATCCGCAGGATCGAGCGGGCCAGCATGGTCTTGCCGCAACCCGATTCCCCGACGATGCCGAGTATTTCCCTCTGTCCCACCCGGAGATCCACACCGTCCACCGCTCGGACGACGCCGGAATCGGTAAAAAAGTGCGTCCGCAGGCCTTTGATGTCCAGGAGGCTGTCGTTCGTTGCTCCGCCCATGTCAGCCTGCCTGGTTCCCGACGCGCCGGGCGGTGTTCCGCAGCCGCGGATCCAGAAGGTCCCGCAGTCCGTCACCGATAAAATTGAGTCCGATGACCGCGAGGGAAATCATGACCCCCGGGAAGAACATGAGCCAGGGCGCGCTGCGTATGAAGTCCCGTCCATCGGCTATGATGTTCCCCCAACTCGGGGCGGGCGGCGGAGTGCCGAGTCCGAGGAAGCTCATCCCCGACTCCGTAAGGATGGCCCAGGCGAAGCCGAAGGTAACCTGTACGATGAGCGGTGCGTACGCGTTCGGCAGGATATGGTCAAAAAGCAGCCGCAAGTCCCCGGCGCCGACGACGCGGGACGCGTCCATGTAGGCCAGCCCCTTGAGTTCGAGCACTGATCCGCGGACAACACGGACGATACGGGGCGTGTACAGGATGGTCATGGCCAGGATCACGTTGGATTCGGCGGGACCCAGGGCAGCCATGAGCATGATCCCGAGTATGAGGCCGGGAAATATCATGAGGGCGTCCACGATGCGGCTCACGATCATGTCGACCGGCCGGTACCAACCCGCGAAGAGCCCGATGAGGACGCCGAGGATGGCCGTGAAAAAGGTGGAGAACCCGCCTACCCGAAGGGAAATGCGGGCTCCGTACAGCACCCGGGCGAAGACGTCCCTGCCAAGCTCGTCCGTCCCGAAGGGATGCCGGAGGCTCATGGGTTGCAAGGAGTTCTTCGTATCGATCGCGACCGGATCGAAGGGAGTCAGAAGTGGAGCCGCTGCTGCGGAGAGCACTATGAGGAACAACATCACCGCACCCACTATGAATAGCCGGCTGCGGAGTACCCGCCGCAGGGCTGGGTTCAACACCCTGCCGTTCCGGGAGGGGCGGGGTATTTGTGCGTCACTCATAGACTACCCGCGGATTTATCAGGCTGTAGGAGATGTCCACCAGAAGGTTGACGACAAGGGAAATGACGGTGAGGTACACCATGCCCCCTTCTATCACCGGGTAATCGCGCCGGGTCGCGGCCGTCGTGATGAGCTGGCCAAGACCGGGTATGGCGAACACGTTTTCGATTATGACTGACCCGCCAAGGCTGAGGGCGAAGGTGAGGCCGATGACGGTCATTATGGAAATGAAAGCGTTGCGCAGGGCATGCTTGAAAATCACCTTTCCCTCGGAGAGCCCCTTAGCCCGGGCTGCGGTGACATATTCAAGTTCAAGAACCTCCAGCATGCTGGAGCGGGTGGTCCGTACCAGGAGAGCTATCTGGGAGAAAGCAAGTGCGATGACCGGCAGGATGAGCCGGGGAAACCATTGGTCGAAACCCATCGAAAGGGGCCGATAACCGGAGGACGGCACCCAGCGAAGTGTGACGGCGAAAAGTATGATGAGCAGGAAACCCAACCAGAAGGTGGGCAGGGACACGCCGAGCGTGCTGAACACCGAGGCGGCATGGTCAAGGAAGGTGTTCTGCCGCGTCGCCGCGAGAATGCCCAAGGGTATGGCTATGGCCAGGGTCAAGAGCATGGCCAGGCCCGCGAGCGTGAGGGTGACGGGAAAACGCTCGGTTATCACCTGGACCACCGGGCGGTTGAAGAAAATGGAATTGCCGAAATCCCCACTCAGGGCCTTTGGCAGCCAGGCGAGGTATTGGACGATCACCGGCTTGTCCAGGCCCAGTTCGCGGGAGACCTCGGCTATCTTTTCTTCCGAAACCGACTGATGCCCGATAAGGGCCCAGACCGGATTACCCGGAACGAGTCTTGTGAGTACGAAGATGAGGGTAACGGAGATCAGGAGGGTGGGGATGAACGCGAGTATCCTCCGAACGAGATAGGCACCCATACTATCATCCCCCCAGATAGGCGGGAACGGCACCCGTGCGGGCGGGCATCGTTCCGGACCAGGCAACGCCCTTACGGGCTTGGTTATTTCTTGAGCCAGACGTTATTCAGGGTCAGGTTGCCCAGCGCGAGGTTGCCCTCGGGATCCATCACCTTGTCTGTCCTGGCCACGAGGCGGTAGGTGTAACCCAGGTTGATCGTCGCCACCTTCTCGAAGAACAGGTTCTGCAACTGTTCGCCGAACCTTATGCGTTTCTGGGGATCCGATTCCTGCGCCAGGCTCTTGAACACCTTGTCGACCGCCGGGTCGCTGAAGGCGACTTCCTTGGAGGGGAAGGTTCCGGTGAACTCGGGCTCGTACAGGGACGGATCGATCCAGTAACCTTCGGACGAGTAGATCATGAGGGAATTGGGATCCCTGCGCTTGGTTACCCAGGTCTGCAGGTCGTAGTTCCTTACCTCGGCATTGATGCCGGCCTTTTTCATCTGCTCGACCACGGCCACGCCGATGCGGACGTTCCTGGAATTGGTGGCGATCACCTGGTAGGTAATGAGCTCATTCTTGTAGCCGGCTTTCTGGAGGTGCTGCTTGGCCCTTTCGATGTTGGCCTGGTTGAAAAGCTCCGAACGGACTGATGTGTTGTAGGCGCTCTCGGGCGGATAGAAGCTTGGATCAAGTGCCCTGAAATCGGCGTTCGGAACCGCCGCCGCAGCCACCTCGTCTATATCCAGCGCTGCCTGTATGGCCTTGCGGATGTAGACGTTGCTGGTGGGTCCGGTCTTGTGGTTGAACATCATGTACATGAGGATGCCGGGGCCGTTCTTTATAGGCACGACTCCCCTAGCCTTCTTCAGGTTATCGTATTCGGTGGCGGGGAGGTCCGTGATGACATCATAATCACCCGACTGGAGCCCGGCGACGCGGGTAGAGGCTTCCGGAACGATCCAGAACACGATCTGGTCCAGGTAAGCCACTTTCCGTCCGCCCTGGTAGTCCGGAACGCCTTCCCTCGCCATATACCTGTCGAAGCGCACAAGCTTCACGTACTGGTCTTCCTTATATTCCACGAACTTATACGGACCCGTCCCGACGAGCGCCGAAAGGACTCCGCTCTTGGGGGAAGCGTCGCATACTTCCTTGGGATAGATGACGCATTTGTTCTCGTCCGAACCCAGCGTGAGTAACAGCGACTGGCCAATCGCCTCGCTGAAGTTCATGACGAAGGTATATTTATCCGGGGTCGTCAGGCTGACCAAGGTAGTGAGGCCGGGACCCTTGGGTCCAACCTTTAGCCAACGCGCCACCGAAGCCTTTACGTCATCTGAAGTCATCTCCTTGAGGTTGTGGAAAAGCACTCCCTTTCGCAGTTTGAAAGTCCAAACCTTGCCATCGGGTGAAGCCTGCCAAGACTCGGCCAGTTCCGGAACGGCGGTAAAATCCTTGCCAAAGGCAGAAAGGCCCTCGAACACGTTTCCCATCACATGAGGCAGGGGGTGGGCGACGGTGGACTGCCAATCCAGCGTCGGAAGGGGAATGTGGAGGCCGACATTCAGTGTCCCACCCTTCTGCGGAACGTCCGCAGCGTACAACCCTGCCGATGCCACCAGGCAGAGAACCGCAATCGCACCTGTGATACGTTTTAGACTGTTGTGCATCACTTTCGCTCCTTCCTATGAGAGATCGCAGGGGCTTCGATGAAGCCCGTTTTACATGGCGACCAGGATGCTGCACCGGACACATACTCGCCTGACTGGAAGCAGGGATCAGCCACGGATTGGGCCATCCATCGCAACGGCCCAGGAACGTGATTGTCGCCATTTTTATATTGTGTACGATGTATATATTTTTGTCAACAAAATAATATTATGAACTTGTCCAGGACCTGTGCATTGTTTTTTTGTGTACAATATCACATAGTTGACGGGCAGCAGGATTCAGGAAAGAACCAGGAGGATCCCGGATGGGAACGACAGCGACGACAACCTACGGTATCGATGATGCGGATGTACTATTCCAGAAGGACTTCGCTCCCGAAGTTTTCCGTCAGAGAAGGGCGAAAGTCATGGCGGCGATGGAAAGCGGTTCCCTTGCGATCATCCCTGGGGCTGAGAAAAATTCAACCCACGACGTGTTCCGCCAATCCAACGATTTCTACTACCTGTGCGGAATCGAGACCCCACACGCCTACCTATTGCTGGATGCGAAAAACGGCAGCTCTGCGGTGTACCTGCCGCACCTGGGCCAGGACCAGCGCGACAGGGAAGGAGAAATCCTATGTGCCGAGCGGGCGGAGGATTGCGTCCGCCTTTCAGGCATCGACGAGGCGCTGGGAGTGGAGCTGCTCATTCGCAGGCTTGAGGGCTGCACACGGGTATATACGCCCTTCCGCCAGAACGAGGGAACCTGCCAGAGCTGGGACACCCTCCAGCGTTCACGGCAGGATATCTACTCCGATCCTTGGGACGGCCGGCCCGACCGTACAGATCATTTTCTCGGCCTCCTGCGCGCCCGCTGCCCCAAGGCCGAAATCCGGGACCTTGGACCGGCACTGGACAGGCTCCGCCTGTTCAAGGAACCCGGCGAGGTGGAACTCCTCCGCCGCGCGGGCACCCTCTCCGCCCTTGGCTTGGTGGAGGCGATGCGCTGTACCCGGCCAGGTATGAAGGAATACCAGCTCGACGCGGCCATGCGCTACGTCTACCATGCCAACGGGGCGAGGGACAGTTCCTATAGGTCCATAGTTGCCGGAGGGCCAAACTCCTGGTATGGGCATTACGAGGCCAATACGGATATCCTCAAGTACGGTGACCTGGTACTCGTGGATGCCGGGCCTGAGTACCGTTACTACACCAGCGACGCCACCAGGATCTGGCCAGTCAACGGAACCTACACGCCGATCCAACGGGAACTGTACGGATTCATCGTGGAATACCATCAAACCCTGCTAACCCTCATCAGGGCCGGAATCAGCGATGTCCAACTTCTGGGCGAGGCGCGGGAAATCATGACAAAGGTCGTGGAGAGGACCCATTTCTCCAAGGATATCTACGAATCCGCCGCCCGCAGGGCGCTGGTATTCCCCCACCTTACCCATAGCGTGGGCATGGCTGTCCACGACGTTGGCAGCTACAAGGGCGGCGGCATCATCCCCGCCGGTGTCGTGTTCGCCCTGGATCCCCAGCTCATCATACCGGAGGAGCGCCTGTATATCCGCGTGGAGGATACGGTACTGGTTACGGAGGAGGGCGTGGAAAACCTGAGCGCCCCGGCGCCCCTGGACCTGGACGGGGTGGAGCGGGTCATGAAGGAAGAAGGCATGTGCCAGCGCTATCCGGCCATCTTCTGATCAGGAATTCCCACCAACCAGAGGGACAAAGGCCACCGTTCCCCAGGATTCACGCCCCAAGCCGTCGCCCCGCTTGGTTACCCGGTTAAGCTGGCCTTTCCAATCGGGATAGACCAGGACACCGCCCTCAACCAGTTGGGAGACGAGGGGATACTCCTTAAAGCCACGCTGTGCGGCGGCGGAGACCAGGATGCGGTTGAAGGGTGCGTGTTCAGGCAGACCTGCGGAACCGTCGCCGACAAGGAAATCCACGCTTGCGCCGGCTACCGTACAGTTGGTCCTGCCGAAGGCTGCCAGTTCCGGCAGTATTTCCATGGCCCAGATATGGCCTCCTGGAGCGCAAAGCCTCGCTGCAAGGGCGGCGGCCCAGCCCGTTCCCGCGCCAATCTCCAGCATACTGTCTCCCGATTGCGGGTCGAGCAGGTCCAGCATGAAAGCCACCATGGAAGGTTGCGAACAGGTCTGGCCCTGGCCTATCCCGATGGGTTCATCCATATACGCATGGCGGCGGTCGGGAGCACTCAGGAATGAGGCGCGGTCCACAGCGAGCAGGGCTGCGAGTACGCGGGGGCTCCTTCGGCGGCCGTCAAGATACCGCTCCGCGCGTCCTGCCACGAAGGCAACCAGTTCCTCGTTCGTCTCACCCATACGCAGTGCCTCCCGGCAGCCTGGCTCAAAGGGATTTAAGGTATACGCGGCGACGCTTGTGCATCACCCGATCCGTATCCTTCCAGAGTGTCTGAACTGCGTGGTTTATCTCCAGTTCCGGGTTGGACTCGGCAAATTTGATGCCCGCATCGATGGCGCTCTGGTTGACGGCGGACATGAGAATGGCTACGACACCGCGGGATTGATACTCGGCCCTCACAGCCACGAGGTAGAGGTCCAGGATTTTCGGCTTCCGGAGCGCCAGGTACAGGTGAAGCCAGCCAAAGGGCAGGACGCGACCGCGACAGGCCTGCAGCGCCTTGGAAAGGCTGGGCATCGTGATGCCAAAGCCGATCAGATCGCCCTTTTCATCCACCAGGATCTTCGTAAAGCGGGGATCCACAAACCCCAGGTATTGGTCGATATACACCTCCACCTGGCGTTCTGAAAGCGGAGTCGTGCCGTAAAGCTTGGCGTAGGCCTCGTCCAGCAGGGCGAACAATTGTGCGCCGAATTTGCTTACCAGTTCCTTGCGGGATTTCCACTCGTAAAGCCTTACCCCGGTGCGTTTAGCCAACAAGTCGGTGACTCGACGGACCTTTTCCGGTATTTCCTTGGGCACCGAGATGCGGTATTCCACCCAGTCGCAGTCCTTGGCGTAACCGAGCCGCTCAAGGTATTCGCCGTAATAGGCATGGTTATAGTTAGTGGCCATGGTGGCCACCTCCTTGAAACCTTCCACCAGCAGACCTTCCCGGTCCATGTCCGTAAAGCCAAGCGGACCGTGGAGGCCCTCCATGCCCCGTTCCCTGGCCCAGGCCTCTACAGCAGCGGTAAGGGCTTCGGCCACGTCGTAGTCATCGACAAAGTCCAGCCAACCGAAACGGGCATATTTCCTGCCCCACTTTTCGATGTAGCGGCGGTTGATGATGCCCGCGATCCTGCCCACAATACGACCGTCGCGTTCGGCCATGAAACAGACGGACTCGCAAAATTCGAAGGCGGGATTCCTGGTGGGATCCAGTGTATTCAGATCGTCAAACGCAAGGGCGGGCACGTAGTGCGGATTGCCCCGGTATAGGTCCACGGGAAAACGGATGAAGGTTTTAAGCTGCCCGCGGTTTTCAGCTTTGCGTAAGGTAATTGGCATGGTTGCTCCTCCTGTGGTGTGGATGTTCAGGTTGAAAGGATAGTGTCGCAGACGCGCTTTATGGCTTCAATGGCCAGAGGTTTCTGCAGGAAATCGACAGGACGGGTATCCATCGCACGCTTGTAGGTTTCCGAATCCGCGTAGGCTGTGGCAAAGGCAAAAGGGATGCCGAATTGTATGGCTAAAATCCTTCCAAGGTCTATGCCGTCGCTGTCGCCTTCCAAATGGATATCCAGAAAGGCGAGATCCGGGTGTACATGGGCCAGAATTTCCAAGGCGGCATCCACCGACGGGACTCTGGCGCACACCCGGTGGCCGAGTTTTTCCACCATCACGCCCATCATCATCGATATTATGCGTTCATCCTCTACGATAAGGACTTCCAGCTTCGGCTTCATTCCGTTGACTCCCAGGGAAAGTGTATCTCGATTCGCACGCCATTTGCACCCCCACTCGCCCCGGACTTGTTCAGGATGACCATTTGCCCGTGCAGCTGGTCTACCAAACCCCGGACGAGAGTCAGTCCCAGACCGGCAAAGGTATCTTTCGCCGAATTCTCGGGCAAGCCGATACCGCCATCCTCCACCGTCATGACCACCATCCCGCCATCCTGTCTTACGGTCACGGCAATCTCACCCGGCTTGCCCTCGGGATAGGCGTATTTCAGGGCGTTGGTTATGAGTTCGTTCAGGATAAGACCACAGGGTACCGATTGGGTGACAGGCAGGGTGATGGGATCCGACGTGCATCCTATCCGTATCGTTTCACCCGCATTGTCGGAAAAACTCATGCACAGCCGCTGGGCATACGCCCGCATATCCACCGACGAAAGATCGTCTGACCGGTATAATTCATCATGCACCAAGGACATGGAGTATATGCGCCCCTGGCCCTTCTCCAAGGCGCTTCTCAGGAAAGGGTCATCGGAGGAGGCTGCCTGTAAATACAGGAGGCTGTTGACAAGTTGCAGGTTGTTCTTGACCCGATGATGGACCTCTTTCAGCATGACGTCCTTTTCATTCAGGGCTTTCGCAAGGGCGGCGCTCCGTTCGGTGAGCTCCCGAGTCCTGCGTTCCACCTCGCTTTCCAGGTGGTTGTACAGAAAGGCGTTACGCAGTATCAGTGCCATCACTGTAGACAACCTGTCCAGGGTTTCCCGGATGGTGCCCAGGTTATCCGTGTCCATGAGGTCCAAAAGGAGCAGCACCCCAACCCGCTCACCGGCGTACTGCAAGGGGCAGATGAGCGAGGCGCCCACTCCAAGCCTTTTTAACGCGATGGGAAGGGGTGCCTCCTCGCCGGGCAGGAACAGCCCTGCCCTGTCTATCCTGTGGGAAAGCCCCGCGATTTCCTGCACCGCCTCGTGCATGCCCAGCGCCGCACGCCGGGAGGGGAAGGCCGAAAGTACCCGGTGCTCATGGAGACCGGAACTGTGGGTGCATTCCAGTACGAGCACCGTTTTGGCACCGATCAGGGAACGCAGATTTTCCGCCAGGTAACGCGCGCATTGGCCCGGGGAATCGGCGGTGGACAGTATGGTCTCCACCAGATGGGAAAACAGATGGTTGAAGGCCGAGGTGCTGTCGCCCATTTCAGACCCTTTCCCGAACCCGGCGCAAGGCGGTTTCAAGGGCGATAATGAAGTGTTCGGTGCCTGTTTTCTCTACCTCGACAGGCAAGCACGTATAGCCACTAAAGGCCTCCAGGACGGCGGTGGGCACCGGAATTACGCCGGTATCGATATAGACCGCACTGCGCATGGTCTGGGCCATGAAATCCCTGGCCAGTTCCCTGGTTTTCAGACCTAATTCATCCTTGATGATATGCTCCCAACGCAATGTCCATTCGGGCATCAGGAAGAAAACAGCTTCCTTGCGCAGCTCGCCATAGCGTTTCCTGCCCAACCACATTTCGCAGCAATTGCACCCGGCGACCCGGACCGTACGCGCCTGATTGTCGAAATCCGGCAGGTGGGGCGAACAGTCGCCATAGGCCAGGACGACCCGTTCCTCATCGGTCCTCCCGAGCGCGGTTTTTAGGATGAGGTCCAGGCGGGCCGGCTCCATGTGGAGCATGGAATCCAGAAAAACCGGGTGGAAACCGGAACGCAGCGACTCGGGGAGCAGGGTGAATTCGCGTCTGAATATCCCACATCCGAGCAGGAGAACCGGTTTCCCTTGGCCATTCATACTCCGTCCTCGACGGTCCGGCGCAGGGCTACAAGAACATTCGGGTCTGTGTCCCAAGGAATATCCGCATTCGAGGTGGCCAGGATGAACTTGCGGTCGTCCTTCCTTTCCAGCAGGAGGGAGCGGGTCTTCTCGGTGATCGATTCCACCGTACGCCGCGAGAAGTGGGGTCCGCTGAGGTTACCCAAGAGCAGTGTCTCCGGACCGACGACCACCCGGGCTTCCGCGAAGGAATCCCTCTCGTCCAGGGCGAAACCCACCACGTTGGGCAGATCCCGCACCATGCCGATGTACGGAGCAAGCCGGTTTCCCCCGTGGTGGAAGACGATGGGGCCCTTCAACCTGGAAAAGGCCTTACGGATATGAGGAATGATCATCCGTTCCGCCAATTCAGGATTCATGAAGGCGGGGCTGGTCATCATCACCGGACTTACCAAAAAGCTGGCACCTGCGCTGAAGTAGGCCGAAGCCAGAGCTTCAAAATGGTCCAGCGCCAAGGCGCTCCAATAGACGGCCAATTCAGGTTCGAACAACAGTACTTCCAGCCAGTTCTCCATGCCGAGAAGAAGTATGGGCAGGTCGCAAGGAGCCGTGATTACTGCGGCTACCAGGCGCTTGCCATCCTGGTCGGCCACCAGAGCGCGCACCGAGTCGACAAGGTAGCGCAGGTTCGGGTCCGTGCCGGGTTGTGGCCGGGGCACCTGCGTATCCCGGGGTGCTTTGACCGCAGGCTTTTTCAGGCTGGGAGGGGAATCGGGAAAGCGCTCCAGCGTCGACCCGTAGCCTTCAGCCTCCAAAGCAAGGGCGAAGGGACCAAACAGTATATCCGGTGAGCAAAGGTCGACTACCGCACGCTGACCCGCGACGAAAACCCCGGGTTTGGAATAATAGTCCAGTGTATCGGCGCCGCTCAGCCGGGCGCCGTACAGCGATAGGGTACAAGCGAAGGGCCGTCTGTCCGGAATGCCACCGGACAGTACCGCACCGACCCGTTCCGCAGGAGTCAACGGAGGGCTCCTAGGCCCTGTGTGGGTCCGGCTACTTGCCCAACAGCGTGGCCACCAATGTGGCCGGTAACCAGGAGTCGAAGCCGCTCGAAAAGGTCCGGTACCAATAGGGCGGAAGGTGCCGTGCCTTCGCCGCCTACCTCCGCAACCAGTTCGGGCCGCATGTTGAAAACAGCTCCCCCTACTGCCAGCTTGATCCTACCCTGCAGGTTCCTGCTGTCCAATTCCTTACGGATGGAGGTTATATTGCGCGCGGTTGTCAGCATCATGGCCGAAGCGCCTATGACGCAAGCCCCCACCGACAGGGCTTGGTCAACAAATTCCTTGGCAAGTACATCACAGCCCAAATCATGCACTTCCCAGCCTTTGAGCCTGAGAAAGGACACTACCATGGACCTTCCCAGCGCGTGGTAATCGTCCTCAACATTACCGATAACGGCTATCCGTCCGCTCTGCCTGCTTCCCATGGTACTGGAAGACAAGCTCGACCAATGATCCGCGCCAAGGGTGACAAAGTCCTCCGCCACCTTACCTGCCACGAAACCCTGCGCCAGGGAGATGCGGTCAGCAGCCCAGCGCTCACCAATAAGATGAAGGGTCGGGCTCAGCACCGAGACAAGGGCGGTTTCGTACCCCATTTCGGCTATCGCCTTGACCATCAAGGTTTTAGCGTCTTCCCTGCGGGCATCCATGATGCACTGGAACAATCGATCTATCAGCTCCATCCGCTATTCCTCTCCAACCATCATCGCATATGAGTCTCGGGAACGCAAACCGGCAACGCGCGTTTGCACACAGACAGGAAGCGCCCTATACTAAGGGCACCATGATTAAAATAGTTTCGACCTGCCTGGTTTTTTTATGTATGGCCCCCATGGGCGCCATGGCGGATACACGCGACGTCCTTATAGCCCTGCCGCAGGTTGCCAAAACCGTGTACGGGCTGGGTTTCACGGCAGCCGCGCTATCCGAACTGGGCCGGCAATCCCCGCTTGGCAGCGCAGCCGCCCTTACGCTCACGAGTGCGGTCACCCTTCCCTCGGCGATGATACTCTGGTCCGCCCTCCGCAACGACGGAAAAGGTACCCGGTTCTGGCGCAACGTGGCCTTCTGGGTTGATGCCAGCCTGAGCGCGGGTGCCTTCGGCCTCGGACTCTACCAATTACTGGCCCCCACCAACGACCCCGAAGGCTGGAACAGGCTGGTGGGTACCATTTTTATTATCGTCTCCATCCCCTTGGGTGCCGGTGCGGCAGTGGACCGGGTTCCGTACAGTTTCGAGTGAGCCCTCCGTTCCAGACAAAGGGATGTATCGGGCAAAGTTACACGGGATCATTACCGAGCACGTTTATGAACGATTTCCCAGGTTCGTGAGCGCCCAGGGGTGGCGAAAAGTAGAACCGGTAAAGTATCTGGTCGTGGACGCTCCTCATCCATGACGTTCCGGCATCCGATTCTACGTCGATTGTCAGCTTCCGGATGTGTATCGAATCTTTTGTAATGAAATAACACCCGGAACCCGTATTCGTTGTCGCATAACCAAATCTCCGAAATCCTTATCGCCGGTTATGATAATGCGGCATTCGGAAAGGGCATGGGAACAGACTTCTGCGTCCGATATCGAAGCGGCGATTTCACCGATACTTGAAACATCGATTCCTGCTTCCCGGAGTATGGAAAGACAAAGTTTGGGTACGTTTTCATCGGCCAGAAACGAAAAAGCCATTAAACGGCCTTGAGGGGGTAGAAGCGTTCCTCATGGACCAACGCGCTCGCGTAGGCAAGACATGCGAAAACATCTCCGGTTTTGAGGGACGGATAGTTCTCCAGAATGTCCTTGTTCGACCATCCGGAAGCCAGATGATCGATTACTTGTTCCACGCTGATCCTGGTTCCCTTAACGACCGGTTTGCCACACAACACGCTTTCTTTGAGTTCAATCCGCTCGTTAATCATGGATACCTCCATTCGCCTTGTAAAAGGTACTAGTCATAACAGTTCCAGTCAAGGCAGGGCACATATTCAAAAGATTCGTGACAATTCCCGCTTGCCCTCCCTCGCATTCGCGGGAATAATGAATCATCATGCCCACGCTGAACTGGATAGGTAAAGAAAAAGTCATAAACCACCACCTTGACGTCCCCTTCCGCACCCTCAAAGCCGAATACGCCTTCGGCGACGCCGAAACCGCCAAGGACAACCTCATCATCCACGGCGACAACCTGGAAGCCCTCAAAGCCCTCCCAAGTTGTTGGGGGGATATATCCCTCGTATATACGAGTGGTTCCGAAGACAGCTTTCGGACCATAAGTCGATGGTCAGCTGGACTTCCTCACGCGTTTCAGGCGGCATGAAGTCGTGAACGTCAAATTTCAGATAAGGTCTTCCGTGGAAAGAATATCGGGTGTACAATAGTAGCATTCAGGCTCGATGAAGCTTGTATCGGGGAAACGGTGTGCAGTGTCCTCGGGAACGCTGAGTAGCTCACGGACGGGGTATACACCTAAGAAGAAGTAGTAGATTGGGAAAAAGATGGTAATACAATCAATGGCATAACATGTTCTTCGTACTTAATTGATTTTCGCAGAACAAATATTGTTGTATCAAAAGGAAATATAGTAAAAAGAGAGAAAGAGAATAAATTGAACGAAAAGAAAGAATTATCAAAAATTGTGAGTAAGCGCTCCATTAAGCCATGTTTTCTGAAAATCCTCCATGCCCGATATTCAAGGGCGGAGGAATACAATGCAACGACAGGCAAAGCGAAACCATTGGGAAAAAGTCATACAGGACTGGAAG
>Ga0172379_10002662_pt1 | contig 30879 bp, 24 predicted proteins | sample GrowelOW334metaG_FD_119756 | JGI IMG/M metagenome (GOLD analysis project Ga0172379, IMG submission 119756) | Groundwater microbial communities from an aquifer near a municipal landfill in Southern Ontario, Canada - Groundwater well OW334 metaG | ecosystem: Environmental > Aquatic > Deep...
ACGTGGTTGGCGAACCATGCGTTACTATAGCAATGGACGTTGGAGATCACTTGCATCTGAAGATTTTTGACTCTCACCGGCTCAGCCGGTGGTAGTTTTGCCCTGAAGGAGGACAAAACAAATGAGAAGCCCTATTCCCATAACTGATCTACTGGTTGGCCATCCGCAATAAAGCGCATATCCATCGGAAATAGTATGTATATAAGTTCCCGAAATCATACCGCCCGCGGCTAAACTAACCGCGATCCAGGTCAGAACAGATATTTTTGTTTTGCTCATTTCAACTTTCCTATATTCAATGCGGGGCCAGCAGGGAGAACGGCCACAGCGGAATGTTGCGGAGTATGCCGTAACTGACGATTATAATCAGCAGACTCCAGCCGGTACGGGGATGCCATAACCATTTTTTGTTGAACAGCAGGATAAGCACTCCGGGAAACAGGATAAACAACAGCGGATTTTTGGCGACAGCGCCGCCGATATCGCCGTTAAGCAGACAATGCAACGACCTCAAGGTTCCGCAACCGCTGCAATAAAGGCCGGTCATCTCATGAAAGAGGCACGGCGGAGCCAGTTTTGATTCCGCCGGATCGATTGCATACAGCAGAAACACCAATCCTAAAAATGTTCCTGCTGCTAAGGAAATTTTGACTGCGCGGGACATCAACTTAATGTTGCGAGGCGGCTTTTATCGCCGTGTAGATAATCACGAAGGCCAAACCGGCCCCGAAGGCAATCCAGCACCACATTCTGGCTTTCCGGGAAGATTGCAGCGCGCCCTCGATATTGCCGGCGGCGGCCTTTCCGGGAACCTGCGCGGCATAAACGATTGCGGGAATACCGAACGGAATACAGCACAGTACGGTTACGAGAATTGCGAAAACCAGATATGACTGTATTTGCGGTTGAGGCACTGCGGCGGTTGCCATAATTACTGTCTGGTCCAGCTTTTCATTGCAGCTTACGCATGCTGCCGCGTTGTCTTCATTTTTAGCTCCGCACTTTTTACAAAACATTTCCCACCCCCCGTTTGATTGATGAACTACTCTTTTATCCCGTTGCTGATTATCATACCCGCACAAGAGTAATAAAGCCAGTTCCATTTTTAAAAACTTGAAATATTTTTCAGCCATGCGCCCGGTCAGGGAATATGCGCGTCCGGATACCGGGACTGGTGCTCCTGCCGCTCCCACTCGACGAACTGCTTGTTCAGTTCATCCCATTTCCTGCGCGGCGGTTTCGGGCCTTTGATCCATTCAACCTGGCGGCCGCGCCAGATGGAATAGATGGCAGGCACGATTTCAAGGGTGAGAATGGTGCTGGTGATCAGGCCGCCGATCATCGGCGCGGCGATGCGCTGGATGGCTTCCGCTCCGGCGCCGTGCGCCCAGAGCGCGGGCAGCAGGGCCAGAGTGGTCATTCCCACCACCATCAATTTCGGACGGACGCGCTGGACAGCGCCGTAAGTAATGGCTTCGAACAGGTCATACTGGTTATTCATCCGCCCCGCCCGCTGATATGCGTGAAATGCTTCATCGAGATAGATGATCATTACCGTGCCGGTTTGCGCGGCCAGTCCGGCCAGCGCGATGATCCCGACCCATACGGCGATGCTCATATTGTAATCCAGCAGCCAGAGCAGCCAGATGCTGCCGGTCATGGCGAACGGGATGGAAAGCAGAATAATGAAGGTTTCGGCAACACTCTTGAAGTTCATATAAAGCAGCACAAAAATCAGCATCAGCGTGAACGGCACCACCAGTTTCAGGCGTTCGCTGACACGCAGCATGTGCTCATACTGCCCGGACCATTCCAGGCGGTAACCCGCAGGCAGCAAACCGGCTTTCTCGATTTTCTCCGACACCAGTTTCTTGGCATCCGTGACGTAACCGCCGATGTCGCGCCCGGCCATGTCCACATAGACCCAGCCGGTCAGCGAACCGTTCTCGTTGCGGATCAGCGGCGGGCCGCTGGTGATGCGGATATCAGCGAGCTGTCCCAGCGGCACCTGCTGAATGGCCTCCGGCCTGGCGCCTGACGACATGCCGTTGCCGCTTCCCGCCGGCGACGGCTGCCCAGATGCGCCGGGCATGACCGGAATGAGCACGCGTTTAAGCTTGCCGATGTCATCGCGCAGTTCGCGGCTGTAGCGGACATTGATCGTGTACCGCTCGCGGCCTTCAACGGTGCGGGCGACAACCATGCCGCCAATCGAAGTTTCCACCTGCGAGAGGACGTCTTCGACATTCAAGCCGTAGCGGGCGATTTCAGCGCGGTTGGGGGTTATGTCAATATAGTAACCGCCGGTGGTGCGTTCGGCAAACACGCTGCGGGTGCCGGGGATCTCCCGCATTACGGTTTCGAGGCGTTCGCCCAGTTTGCGGATTTCGTCCAGGTCCGGGCCGAATATCTTGATGCCGACCGGAGTGCGGATGCCGGTGGTGAGCATATCAATGCGGCCTTTGATCGGCATCGTCCAGGCGTTGACCATGCCGGGAATCTGCAGCGCCTCGTCCATTTCCGTGATCAACTCATCCCAGGTCATCGGCCGCGTGTCAGGCCATATCTTCTGCAATACCTTCCGCGCCCACTCCGGCGACCAGCCGGAATACCAGCGCGAATGCGGCACATTACGCCATTCGTTTTCCGGCTTCAACTGCACGACCGTCTCGAACATCTCCAGCGGAGCGGGATCGGTGGCGGTTTCTGAACGCCCCGCCTTGCCATGCACCGTCAGCACCTCCGGAAACTGCTTGATAATGCGGTCCTGTATCTGCAGGACTCTGGTGGCTTCGGTGATGGACATCGTCGGCAGCGAAGTCGGCATGTAGAGGATAGTCCCCTCGTTAAGCGGCGGCATGAACTCCGAGCCGAGCTGCTTGTAAATGGGATAGGAGGAAGCCACCGCGACTATGGCAATGGCAATGGACAGAATGCGCCGGGTCATCAGCATGCTGACCCAGGGATAGTATATTTTATGCAGCAGGCGGCTGATGGGATGCTTATGCTCCGGAATGACTTTAGCGCCGGTCATCAGCACAATCAGCGCCGGGCCGATGGTGATGGAAAGAAACGCGGCCCACGCCATCACAAAAGTCTTGGTGAATGCCAGCGGCTTGAACAGACGGCCCTCCTGCGATTCCAGCGCGAACACCGGCATGAAACTCACCGTGATGACCAGCAGGGCGAAAAAGAGCGGTTTGCCAAGCTGCTTGCAGGCCCCGATAATGATTTCCTGCCGCGCCTTGCGGTCAAGGCCGGGCGGAGCGTGCTCCAGTTTTTTATGCACATTCTCGACCATCGACACTGCCTCGTCGCACAGCACCCCGATGGAGATGGCGATGCCCGCCAGCGACATGATGTTCGTCGTCAGCCCCATGAAATACATGGGAATGAACGCCAGCGTGACGGCCACCGGCAGCGTGACAATCGCCCGCGCCGCGCCGCCGAAGTCCAGCAGGAAAATAATGATGACGATGGAGACGATAATCGATTCCTCGATGAGCGTCCGCGTCAGGGTGTCGATGGAGCGGTTGATGAGGTCGGAACGGTCATAGGTGGTGACGATCTCCACGCCTGCCGGCAGCGACGGCCTGATCTCCTCCAGTCTGGCTTTGACCCGGTCAATCACCTGCAATACGTTCTGCCCGAAACGCACTACCACGATTCCGCCGGTAGCCTCACCCTCACCGTTGAATTCGCCCGCGCCACGGCGCATCTCCGGCCCGAACGCAATGCCGCGGACCACATCGCGCAGCAGCACAGGCGTACCTTTTGCATCGGAGCCGACCACGACCAGGCGCAAATCATCCAGCGACGTTATGTAACCCTTGCCGCGAACAAGGTAGGTGGTACCGTTGCGTTCAAGTTCGCGTCCGCCCACGTCATTGTTGGCGCTGCGGATGGAGGACACTACTTTGGTGATGGGAATATTATAGGCCAGCAGCTTGTCCGGGTCGATCTCCACCTGATACTGTTTCTCGAAACCGCCGACAGTTGCCACCTCGGCGACGCCTTCGACGCTCTGAAGCCAGTAACGCAGATGCCATTGCTGGAACGAACGCAGTTCCGCCAGATCATGTTTCCCGCTCCTGTCCACCAGCGCGTACTGGAAGCCCCACCCCACGCCGGTGGCGTCCGGCCCCAGCGTCGGAGCGACATTCGACGGCAGACTGTCAGTCAGCCCCTGCATATATTCCAGCACCCTGGAACGCGCCCAGTAGAGATCCGTGCCGTCTTTGAAAATCACATACACGAAGGAATAACCGAAGAAAGAATAGCCGCGCACCACCCGGACATTGGGTGCGCTGATGAGTTTGGTGACTATCGGATAAGTGATCTGATCTTCAACCAGGTTCGGACTGCGCCCTTCCCACTGGGTAAAGACGATAACCTGCACGTCGGTAAGGTCGGGAATGGCGTCCAGCGGGGTGTTGCGCATACAGAATATGCCGCCGACAGTCAGCGCCGCCACCAGCATGAAGACCATGAACTTATTCCGGGCGCTCCAGTCGATCACGCGTTCGATGAAGCTGTCTTTAGTCGTCAAGGATTTCACTTTTATTTCCTGTCGGCTTTTTTATAATTAATGCTTATGCTCTCCGGCTTCACCCATGCCCGAAATGGCGGACTTCAACTGGCTTTCGGAATCCACCAGGAACAGTGCGCGGGTGACCACCTGCTCGCCTGCTTTGACCCCGCCCAGCACTTCGTAATAATCATCCGTCCTGGCGCCCACTTTCAGTTCGCGCGGTTCCAGACGGCCGTCCTGACCATCCGCGAAAGCGATATAACGGGTCCCCGTGTCAATAACGGCGCTGGCCGGAACCGTCAGTTTTTTGCCCAGAACCACATTGATTTCGACGCTGGCCCACATATCAGGGCGCAGTAAATGCCCGGGGTTATCCAGTTCCAGCCGGATTTCGCCGCGCCGCGTCAAAGCGTCAATATGCGGATAAATAAAGGTGATTCTGGCGGACAGCGACTTATTGCCCAGATATGGGAAATTGATGACGGCATCCTGCCCGACGGCGAGCAGCGGCATTTCATATTCAAAGACACTGGCCCGCAGCCACAGGTGCGAAAGATCGGCGATCTCATATAAAGTCTCGCCTGCCATGAAAGCTTTGCCTTCAACGGCTGTCTTGGCGACCACATGCCCCGAAAACGGGGCTCTGAACAGCAGTTCGTCAGCGGGCGAGCCGCGTGTTTCCAGATCACGGATTTCCTCGTCGCTGATCTGCCACAGCGCCAGCCGGCGGCGCGAGGACTCCACAAGACGTTTGGCCGACTGCCGCTGATCGTCGTCAGGGCTGTCTTTCTGTTTATCATAATTTTTCATGGCCAGCAGATACTCTTTTTCTGCGGTAAAAAGTTCAGGGCTGTACACCATGAACAACGGTTCGCCTTTCTCCACGGGTGCGCCGGTGAAATTGACCTTTACCGAGCGTATCCATCCGCTGAAACGCGGGGCGATTCTCGCCAGTCTGGTTTCGTCGTGTTCAACCCTTGCGGTGGCGCGGAGAATAAATGACAGATCCCGCACTTCAACCGGCGACAGCCGCATGCCGATCATCTGCCGTTTGTCCGGCGAAATAAAAACATTGGCGCGTCCTTCCATGCCGTGACTGCCCTGCGCCGCCTGCTCTGCAACCGGCTTTTTCTCAACAAGTTTCATCCCGCACTTCGGGCAGAGTCCGGGCGCATCGCCGATAAATTCAGCTCCCATCGGACAGTAGAACTGCCCCGGCCTGACGTTTTTTACAGGATCAGGAGCGGCGCCTGCGGCAGCCGGTTGTTCGTTGTCCTTAACGGGCACTAATTTCATATTGCAGATGGGACAATCGCCGGGACGGTCGCTGACATAGGTCGGGTGCATCGGGCAATGATATTTCTGCTTCCCTGCTTTCGCTGCCGCGCCGGGACTGGATGATTCAGACTTGCCGCATCCTGCCGCAACGGCGATCAAAGCAGCAACAGCCGACAAAATGAGAAAGCGGTTAATGTTCATGGGATTTATTTTCCTCGGTTAATGGTTTGGCCTCAGCGGGGCCGGGAATCGGCGCGCCTGGCGGACGGAGGCCGATGATCAGGGAAAGTTCGGCCAGGGCCAGCTCACATTGCAGACGCGCATCCACTTCCGCTAACTGGAAGCCCAGCAATGCACGTTCGGCTTCAAGCAGATTAATGAAATCGATTCTGCCTGAAGAATAAGCCGACAGCGCCACATCAAGCGAGAGCTGCGCTTTCGCCAGCAGGCCGTCCGTAAGCAGTTTCAGATTGCGCCTTGCCTCGCGATACATGAATGATTTGTCGGCGAATTCCACCGCCAGTTGAATCTGTTCCGCCGTGAGTTTGGCGGCGGCGGCGCCTTTTTCCCCCTGAGCGGCGGCGATTTCCGCCGCGATCTTGTCGCGCCAGATGGGAAGCGTGACATCCAGCTTAGGCCGCCACATTATCGGGGCGGCTTTCACGTCCGCCTCGACACCGACAGTAAAATCTGGAAACTGGCTTTTATGGGCCAGATTAATGCCCTCTTCGGCGGCGCGCACTTCCGCCTCCATTGCCTTGAGCCGCGGATTCTGCGCCATGGCGACGGCAAAAAGCTGATCGGAACTTATATCCAGCTTAGTCGGCTCGAACCGCGACGGCATCGGCGGGCTGGGCTGTCCGTGGGGCATGCCCAGTGCGGTTTTCAGCTTGGACATCAGCGGATTGCGCGAATCCTCAAGGTTGGCGATATCATTTTTCAACCGTTCCTGTTCAATCTGCGCCCGAAGCACGTCCTGCATGGTGACTTTCCCCGATTCATTCTGGGCACGGGCAATTTCCTCCACCTCGTTCATCAGTATCAGCATTTTGCGGTTGAGGCGGAGGCGTTCGCTGAGAAAATGAAGCTGATAATACGGGCGTTTGACTTCGAACGCCGTCAGCAGCACCGCATTCACATAATCAAAATACCGTGCCTGACTCACCGCCGAAGCAACATCGGCGCGGGCGGTGAGCTTGGTCGGCCACGGAATATCAATCATCAGTCCGGGCATTATGGTGCTGATAACGTTCGTAACGTCCATCTGGAACGTGAACCGCGGGTCGGACAGCGAGCGCGCCAGGGTGATGCGTTCGACTTGCGCCGCATACTCGTAATAAGCCATTTCCACCCGCGGCTGGTTGAGCATGGCGTAAGTAAGCAGCGTCGCCAGCGTGGCATTGCTGTCGAGCACGGGCAGCGCAGCTTTGCGGTCGCCCGGACGATACGTTCCGGACAGCGTCTTAACATCGCTTCTGGCCTGCTTTTCGCTCTGTGTCTGGATGCCGACGCAGCCGGACAGAAAAACTGCGGCCATTCCTGTCACCGGAACGGCCCACCGCCAGTATTTAAGTTTCAGTTTATTCACCGCCGCGCCCCGCAGTTTATATCCGGCTATTTTGAGCTTGATGCCGGAGCTTTTTCGATTTCAACGCCCTGGTCTTCCAGAATTTTGATGTATTTGCCGGGATCGGCTTTGACCATTCCCACACAGCCCTTGCAGCAGACGTAAATCCTTTTGCCTTTAACATCAACATACAAATTCTTGTCAATTTCTCCACCCATCACCGGACAAAGAGTTTGAGCTTTGCCTTTTTTGGCAACTGAAGTATCTGAAGCAGCAGTCTTCGAAGGATCAGCTTTCCGGTCTTTGCCGGCGGCTTCGTCCGCCGCGTAAACTTGAGCAGTTCCAAACACTATCAGGCAGCTTGCAGCCACGATTAAGAGCTTTTTCATTTTAACTTTCTCCTGAGTTATTTTTGTTTTGTATATCGGCGCTGATTTAATTAATCACCATACTTGGCATAATACAAGCAAGAAACCTCCCTCAATTTTAAATTACTACTAATCTGGTATACATTACAACTCGAAGAAAATCACTAAATACGCATTGTGTATTGCTTTTGACACGCTTTATGTATAAAGGTTCCAGTGTATTCGTGTTATAATTTAAATTTCAAGATCAGTTTACCTGATGGCTTGAATGCCTAAATCCACGATTATTCCGCCAGGATGATTCCACGCGATACTGATTGAATGCTTGAAAACGATATTGATATTTTCGGAGGAAAGTGCCTGTTCCGGCGGTCCGCAGGCGATAATTCTGCCGTTGTGCATTAAAATAGCAATATCAAGGAAAAGCGGCGCTACAAACAAGTCATGACTGGTAATCAAGATACCAATACCTGACTTGGCAAGAGTCTGAATAATCTCAAACAATTCCAACTGGTGTTGCGGGTCAAGATACGCCGCCGGTTCGTCAAGCAGCAAAAATTGTTCTGTTTGAATAATAGCACGGGCAAACATCACCCGTCGTTTTTCTCCGCCGCTAAGCTCATTAAACTGACGAGTGACCAGATGCTGCAATCGGGTCAGCTCAATACATTGGGCAACTTTTTCAGATTCACCCGGCATCCGGCCCTGCCAGAAACCGCGATGCGGATAACAGCCCAAGCGCAGGACTTGTTCAACCGAAAATGGCAAACCGGCTGGAATCTCCTGAGATGCCAGCGACATGCGTTGCGCCAATTGCATTGCTGGAATGGCGCATATGGAATATTCGTCTATGGAAATCCTGCCAGTACTCGGACGCAGTATTCCCGCCAGGCAATTTGCCAGAGTGCTTTTGCCGGAACCGTTCGGCCCGAAAATTCCGACGATTTTTCCAGGCTGCAGTTCCATCGAGACTTGTTCCAATACCATTGGTGAATTTTTCCTGTAGGCAAACGAGATATTGTCAGCGCATAGTGTCATTGCCACAAATCCACTCGTGCTTTTGCCAGAATCAACCAGACAAGTATTGGTGCGCCAATTAGCGAAGTTATAATACCAACTGGAATTTCGGCAGGCGACAACATGGTTCTGGCAACCATGTCAGCGGCAACAGTCAAAATTGCGCCTCCGACGGCACAAGCCGGAACTAACTTGCGCAGTTCCGGTCCGCAAATGATTCGCGCCAGGTGCGGCACAATTAAACCGATAAAACCGATCACCCCGGCCACACTCACCACGGTTGCCGAAAGAATTGCCACAATCAGCAGCAGCCATAGTTGCAAGCGACGCAAATTTAATCCTGAACTGATTGCGGTTTTGTCGCCGAGCAGCAATACATTCATCGACGGAGCCAGGAGCAGCATCGCCGCCAATCCGCCCATAGTAGTAAGCGCAAGCATTCCGGATGCTGCCCATGACGCCCGCCAGAATCCGCCCATCAACCAGAAAATTATTCCCTGAAGCCGTTCGCCGGCAAACAGCAGAATGCCGGAGACAAGCGCGGAAAAAAGCGCATTTGAGGCAATTCCCAGCAATAAAATCGTCCCGGTAAAATTGCCGGTGCGCGATGCCAGAAATTTGATCAATAACAAACTCATAATACCGCCGGCGATGCCGCAAGCAGTAAGACTGGCGGAATTCAGGCCTCCGATAAGCATTCCGGTCACCGCGCCGAGCGCGGAACCATTAGAGACGCCCAGCATATAGGGACTGGCAAGCGGATTGCGGAATAATGTCTGCGCCGCCAGCCCTGCCAGCGACAGGGACATGCCCGCCAATCCCGCCAGCATTATCCGCGGCAGACGGGTGCTAATGATAATTTGGCTTGCAGTTGAATTACCGTCAAGACCTGAAAATGTCTCTATGAGCTGAGCCGGTGAAATTTTAACTGCGCCGCAACAGAGCGCCAGCAGCAAAACCGCGCAACTTAAAACAAGCAGCAGACCAAACTGCCACAAGTACGAACATTGTGAGTTAATCTTATCCATTGCGCCTTAAATAATTCTTACGCTGTCAAAGCGGTCATCGCGTTCAGACAGTCCAACCGCAGTTTCTGGAGAAATATTTGAACTGTCAACCGTATTAAGGTATTGCCGACAGGCATCAACCACATCTGCCACATTCATATCTGAAGGCTTTTCAAACGGCTGGCCGGGAACCGGAATATAACCATTGATATGCAATGGAATTTCCGTGGAGAGCCGGCTTAGCCACTCAGCGATTGCCGCAATCTGTTCAATCTCCACCAAACCTGGAATCAAGATTATATTCGCTTTCATTTTCATGCCGGAATGAAACGCAGTTTTGAAATTATCATAAATCAACGACTTGGGCCTGCCGGTAAATGTTAAATGCAACTGTTCATCCCATGCCTTGAATCCAACATTCGCCATATCAAGGTCGGCTATCGGCAGACGGCTGCCATTGGTGTGTCCAAGCGCAGTCTCAAGTCCAAGTTCATGTTTAGCAAAATGCAGTAATTCCGGTAAATCAGGAGCGATTGTTGGCTCACCACCCATAAAAAAAACTCTCTCTGCCGCCAACCCGGCAAGCGTTTTTTTAAATTCAGCAAGCGCCGGAAACAATTCCGGACGTGGAAATGACTGTCCAGGCATACCGTCTGCGCCGCTGCGTAATTTATAACTGCATACCGGACATCTGAAGGTGCATCCATAATTATATATCGTTGCGCTACGGTATTTCTGATTGAAAGTCAATTTGTAGAAAGCCATCTGTTTTATCCTTTATTATCTCTTAATATGATTCTTCTGATAACCGCGACTGACTCCGGCAGTCCTGCACCGGCAACCAGAACCTGTTTGGAGACGCAATAGACCCGGTTATTCTTCACTGCGCTTAATCCGGATAATCCGGGGCGTGACGCAAATTCCGTTACTGTCGCGTAACCATCCACCAATAACACTATTTCAGGATTGTTCTGCAACAGACTTTCAATGGAGAATTGTAAAGAGCCGGGTTTTGAAACGAGATTAACCCCGCCGGCAAGCCGCAGCAGATCATCAAGATAAGACCCCGCCCCGGCGGTGCGAAATGGGGTGTAGAGTTCCCAGTAGACAATTGGACGTATCAGGGTTTGATTATTTGCTGTTTGCGACAGATACTGTTCAATTCCGACCGCCATTCTTTCCCCGGATTCTCTCTGGTTGACACACTCGCCAGCCATACGCAGCAGTCGCGGTATATCCTTTGCATTATTCAACTTGATTCTGACCACCGGAATATTCAAATTCGCAAGCTGTTCAGCCATTTCATCCTGATACCACCAGATGAACGCCAGATCAATTCCGGCGGTTATTACGTTTTCCCTTGAAATAGAGCCGCCATGAGCAAGCATCACCGCACCCGACATCTCCGGGAACATTCTGGAATATTCATCACATCCGGCAATTATATGTCGTTGCTTGAGACGCAATAAGGTGTCAGTCATTGAGGTACATGTCGTCAAAATGCGTTCCGCGCTGGCTGGTATCTTCACTTTGCGGCCAGTCATATCGGTAATCTCCGGCATTTCCGCAACAGCCGATTCCAAGCAGAATACCGTCAGTAATAAAACCCAATATCTTGACAGACGTCTCACAGTGATGCATCCCAGTCAATTTGTAATGTTCTGTCTCTGATATTGCAGTGTCCATCGGCATAACCGGCTGTAAACGTGTAATGCGGATGGCGAAATTCCACATAAGTATCTGGTGCAGCATTTACCACTGCGCCAGGCGTATAATAGCGTGTTGCATTTCCCGCGCTCCCTGCCACATAATAATACGTTGCCCTGGCGTCGGTCAGCACAATTACCTGTGATGGATGCCTGACCAGACTGGAATGTACCGGATACCAGAACGAATACCTCTGGCCAGCCGTGCCGCCGATAAAGTTATAGGAATTAATCCCGTAACTAAGCGCCATCGTTGTTGAAGAGGGGATGCCGGGATTGGCATCTGATGGACAGACATAAACTTTGGATTTGTCAGTACCGTTTTTCAAATATGGCGCAACATAGTCCATCCAGCGCAGCTTTACGCCGCCCCAATTAGTGTAAGCCGGAGGATAATAACGGCTGTCTAACGCATATAACTGCGCCCCCAATGCCATCTGTTTCATATTCCCCGTACATGAACTCCGCTTCGCTGACTCCCGTGCTTGAGCCAGTGCTGGTAATAGCAGCATCGCCAAAATCGAAATGATAACTATCACGACCAGCAATTCAACCAAAGTAAAATTCTTCCTCCTGCTCACTTCATTCACCTTCTTTTTGTATTTTTCCATAAGACAATTCACTATCCCCTTAAAATATTACTTTTTTAAAAAACGTAATATTAACATAAGAGACCTTTACCGTCTTGTCAAATATTACTTTTGCAAATTTTGTAATATTTTATTTTTTATTCAAAATGCTTGCGCGCCGGATAATATGGCATTAAACTATAGTCAAATTCAGGGAGTGATGAACTATGAGCGAATCAATTATTTTTCGAACAGATCCTGCGGTTATCGCATCATTGCTGTTTATCGGCATGGTCGCCGCATTATATCTGGGCAGATACTTGTCAAAGAAGTTCGACACTAATATCGCCAAAGGCAAAAATCCGCTTAAGTCAACCGTAATCGCGTCAATACTGGCGCTGTTCGGCTTTCTGCTGGCTTTCACTTTCGGTTTGAGCGGCAACAGATTTGATGACCGGCGGAAACTTGTTGTGGAAGAGGCTAATTGCATCGGAACGGCAATTCTCCGCGCCGACTTGTATCCGGATCCGGTCAGAACAGAATTAAGAAACTATTTTAAAGGATATTTAGCCGCAAGACTGGAGTTCTACGAAGCAGGCCACGATAATGTACAGATAAAATCATCACTGGACAAAGCCGATGCTTATGCCAAAATGCTGTGGAAAAGAGTAACCGCCTTTTCTGCTGATAAAGACATGTATCTTCAATCCATGCAAATGGTCCCCGCGCTTAATTCAATGTTTGATATTGCCACTTCCAGAAATATCAGCCGACAGGAAACGGTTCCCAATTCCATTGTTTACTTTCTATTGATAATTTCCCTGATCAGCGTCTTTTATATCGGATATTTATCCACTGAAGAGAATTATTTGAATAAAACAATCGTCATAGGTTTTTGTTTGCTGATAGCTTTGGTAATTTATATCACGCTTGATTTAGACAGTCCCAGAAAAGGGTTGATAAACCTTGATATAAGTTATCAATCCATGTATGACGTGAAAAAGATGTTTGAATAGCCGTCCTGCTGTAAATATCAAAGTTATCTTGTCTATTGAATCTTCCTGTTTTTCGCCAGATGCGCAAGCGAGCATGCCACCAGCGCAGTCCAGCCGGTCTGGTGCGAAGCCCCGAGCCCGCGTCCGGTATCGCCGTCGAAGTATTCATGGAAACTGACAATATCTTTCCAGAACGGGTCACGTTCAAAATGCGGGTCGGCGCAGTTATACGGGCATTTTCCGGTTTTGTCCGGAATAAAAAGCTTCGTCATTCTTTCATGCAGATCGGCGGCGATTTCTCCGAGAGAAAGTTTCCTGCCGGAACCGCCCGGATATTCAATCTTGAAGTCATTCCCGAAGAAATGGTGATACCTTTCCAGGGCCTCCGCGATCAGGTAGTTCAACGGAAACCATATCGGGCCGCGCCAGTTTGAATTTCCGCCGAAAAGCCGGCTGTCGGATTCTCCGGGCAGATACGATACATTATAATGCAATGAGCCTTCATTAAAAACATAAGGATGCTCCAGATGATCGCGCGAAAGCGAACGTATTCCATACGGCGACAGGAACTCCGCTTCGTCGAACATCCGGGCAAGCACCCGCTCCAGCTTCCGCCTGGACGGTATCGCCAGCAGCATGTGTTCGCCCGGTTTTCCATCCTCCCGGCTGCCGCACATGAAGGAAATCTGCCCGGCCAGATCCTTCCGGTTTTTCAGGAACCAGAGCATCCGCTTCCGGAATCCTGGAAGTTTTTCAAGCACGGCGCAGTTTATGACCTCGACGGCGATCAGCGGGATCAGGCCGACCAGCGATTTGACCCTCAGCGGGATGGTGCGGCCGTGGCAGCAGAGCTGGTCGTAGTAGAAGCCGTCCGTTTCGTCCCACAGCCCGGTGCCGCCGAGGTTGTTCATGGCGTCGGCAATTGCAATGAAATGTTCGAAGAATTTGGAAGCCATATCCTCGTAGACCGGATCATACTGCGCCAGTTCCAGCGCCATTGAGAACATTGTCCCGGCGTAGAAAGCCATCCAGGCCGTGGCGTCGGCCTGCTCAATGTGGCCGCCGCCGGGCAGCGGTTTCGACCTGTCGAAAACCCCGATATTGTCGAGCCCCAGGAAGCCGCCGGAGAAAATATGCTTGCCGCTGGCGTCTTTCCGGTTCACCCACCAGGTGAAATTCATCAGCAGCTTCTGGAAAGCGGACGCCAGGAAAGCCCGGTCGCGCCCGGAAGTTCCGCCGGACATCTTATATATCCGCCAGCAGGCCCAGGCATGGACTGGCGGGTTGACGTCATCAAAATTGTATTCATAAGCCGGAATCTGCCCGTTCGGGCTCTGATACCATTCGCGCAGAAACAGGATCATCTGCCGTTTGGCAAGCTCCGGATCAACCTTGACCATCGGCAGCATGTGGAATGCCATGTCCCACGCCGCAAACCACGGATATTCCCATTTATCCGGCATCGAAAGCACATCCCGGCAGAACATATGTTTCCAGTCGCGGTTGCGCACCAGTTCCCGCCCGGCAGGCGGAGGCGGCATCGCCAGATCACCCTTCAGCCAGTCTTCGACGACAATGTGGTAGAACTGCTTGCTCCACAGCAGCCCGGCGATGGAATGCCTGTACAGCCCCTTCTGGCACACCGTCATTTCGGCGGGATAAATTGACTCGAAAAACTCATCCGCCTCCGCAATCCTGTCTGCGAAAATTCTGTCGAAATCAGCGCCGGACGGGGCATCGCATTCACGCCCGGCACAGAGGCGCAGACGGATGACGTAACGTTCTCCGCCTTTCAGCTTCAGCTTGTAATGCGCCGCCATCCGGGTTCCGGCCTGGCGCGGATTCACTGCGTCAACATCGCCTTCGATGACGTACCGGTGAAACGCGTCCTTGACATACGGCGTATAGGTTTCCGAATTGAAAAGCTTCAATGTGTTCGTTTCGTTCTCGGTGAAAATCAGTTGCGGCAGTTTCCCGCCCGGCCCGGGCGACGCCCTGAAAACGTAATCGCCCAGGCTCTCGTGCGAAGCCCGCGCCATGCCCCCGTCCGCCGCCTCGATTCCAGGTTTGAGTGTGCAGCCTTCATGGCTGCATCCCCATATCCAGGTGTTGCGGAACCAGAGCATCGGCAGGACATGAATCTCCGCCGCTTCCGTGCTACGGTTATGAATATTCAGCTTGACCAGGATATCGTCGGGGCCGACTTTGGCATATTCCGCAACGATGTCGAAATAACGCGTGCCGTCAAAAACTCCGGTGTCGGCTATTTCATATTCAGGTTCATGCCGGCCTCTTTTCCGGTTCTCCTCCACCAGCTTCTCGTATGGAAAACGCGCATGGGGATAACGGTATAAAGCCTTCATGTAGGAATGGGTCGGCGTGGAATCGAGATATGCGTAAAGCTCCTTCACATCCTCGCCATGATTGCCTTCGTCATTGGTCAGCCCGAACAGCCGTTCCTTCAGGATGGGGTCCTTCCCGTTCCAGAGCGCCACAGACAGACAGAGCCGGCATTCGCGGTCGCAGATGCCGAGCAGTCCGTCCTCGCCCCAGCGGTAGGCGCGGCTTCGCGCATGATCGTGCGGGAAATAAGCCCAGGCGGAACCGTCCGCGGAATAATCCTCCCTGACGGTCCCCCATTGTCTTTCGGAAAGGTACGGCCCCCAGCGTTTCCAGTTCTTCTCGCGACTGGAATCCTCTTCAAGCCTGATTTTTTCAGAACTGTTCACCTTTTGACCTCTCTTCTTAGTATGTTAACCGCATCGGATTGTCAAGTTTTCACTTTCCGGCGGAAGCATAATTTTACCGCACAACCGATCATGACCGTACCGGTCAGGCAAAACAGCAGCATGGTGACAAATGAATTATTAAATAAAATGTTGCCGGGCGGACCCCACCAATATGTATATTGGAGTGCTTCGTAATTGCATTGTACCTGATGAAATATCAGCAGCGCTCCGGCAATAAACAGCAGAATGACCAAGATTTTGTCCGTATTTCCGCGTTCAACCGTCCATTTCCGGAGACGGATTCCGAGAATCCCGGTAATCACGGATAATATTAAAAAGTACGCAATATAATAAAAACGCAGCGTTGCGGAATAATCCCAATGCCAGGTCCACGTTGATTGAGACATATCAATCAGGTTTCGGCTGGTCCATATCAGGGTAATCAGGATCGGCAGCGCGATTGCAAGTGTGCGCTGCCATTTGCCGGAGGGATTCTTAACTGCAATAAATGCCAGCGTCAGGCAGAGGGCAAACCAGGGCACCGTGGCAGTCAGAGGGATCGGCGCAATCATTATCAGAATATAGACGAATAACTCAACTCCCGCTTGCCAGTCGCGCTGGCCGCTAAACAACTTGCCATGGCTGAAAACGGCCTGTTTGACCTCATCCCAATCTTTATCAAACTCCATGGCGGTCATGGACAATGACGCCGCCCACAGACTGCGCATGTATTCCCGCTGCGATACTCCGGCTGAGATGATCCCGCAGCGTTTGGCAATGTCGAACAGAAGTTTATTGTCAACCTTTGACGGCATCGCGTTGACCGCCGCCAGTTCGTCAGGACTGAGACTCAAACCGCCGGATTGTATCCGGGCGCGTAAATCGTTTTGCAGCCGCTGGTTTTCACGGGCGCGATAATAATGGAGATAAGCAGACTCCACACTCGGTTCACAAGCATTGCGTATCGCTTGACAGGCAATCCATACCAGTTCATTAATCAGCGGCGAATGGTTCTCGGTTATTGCCCGTTCAAACAACCCGGTCGAGAAAACCAGCAGCAGCAGCAACACCGTCAGCCGGAACGGAAATGCGCTCCGCCGCCAGTGGTTGAACGCCAGCCATGCTGTCTTGAGCTTTGCAATCATAAACTGCTCCTGATTATATTTTTCATTTTCAAATAAATGTCACTTTGACATAGCTGCATCCCTGGCTTGGGAAATAGTATTTAACAACGCGGCATGAGATGAAAAATGTCAATACCGCAAAAATCGCAATAAGCAGAATCATCGCGCAAATGTTAATCTTCTTAAAATATTTTTCAGGGTATGGCCCTGCCAGAAAAAGGCCAATCAAAACACTGTCAATAAACGCGGTGATTCTCAGACCGGCGGCAATTACTTCCTCCCCGGTGACGGAATTGCTTTCGAGCAGAGCCGGAACCGGAATACTCGTTGACAGCGCGTCAAAATTAAGCAATAACAGGTTGAACGCGGAAATGTCAATCAGCGACAGCAGATAACAGGCCCACGCGGCAGTTATCCCCCAGATCAGATAACATAGCAGATCCGGCGAAATCTGAAACCGTTTAAACCGCCGGGCAGCCTGCAACTGGAAATATGCTTTTACCGCATATCCCGTCATGAACGCCCCGGCCAGGCAGAACAGCAGAGTAGTGTAAGACGAAAGATGGCGGAAGATATAACCGGGAAGGAAACTCTCGTCCCCCCACCAGTAAACAATTCTGCGATCCGGATAAAAGCCGAACGGGAAAAGCAGCAGAATGCCGGCAACAAACAGCAGCAGAACTTGAACCATATCGTCAGCGCCATGCTTAAGCATAAAGCGTCTCAGCCTGATCCCGAGGATTCCGGCCGCGCATGCCAGTAATATAAAATAAATGACAACGCTGCCATGCCAGGTCTTTTCGAAAAACAGACGGTTGTACCAGGTATGTTCGAACCATGCAGGTATGCTCAACAGCAAAGTGAATATCACCGGCAGTAAAATCGCCAGACCATACCGCAGTTTACGGTCAGTTTTTCCAACTGCAATAAACGCCAGCGTCAGGCAGATGATAAACCACGGGACAGTGGTACTAAGCGGCAGCGGCAGAATCTCCGCAAGCACATAACCGGATCTTTCAATTCCCAAGCGCCAGTCGCGCTTGCCGCCAAACAGATTGCAGGTGCTGAAAACTTCCTGCCTGACCTCGCTCCAGTCTTTATCAAACTCCATGGCGGTCATGGATAATGATGCAGCCCATAAAGTGCGCATATACTCCCGCTGCGATACTCCGGCAGCAATAATTCCGTGGCGTCTGGCGATGTCGAACAGGATTTTATTATCAACCCTGGAAGGCTTGGAATTGACTGCGGCAAGTTCACCCGGACTGAGCTGTAAACCGCCAACCTGTATCCGGTCGCGCAACCCGCGTTGCAGCCGCTGGTTTTCGCGGACGCGGTAATAATGCAGATAAGCGGACGCGACGCGCGGTTCACAATAGCCGCGCATTGCCCGGCAGGCATCCCAGACCATCTGATTAACAAGCAGTGAATGATTTTCGGTCATCGCCCGCTCAAGCACCCCGCCGGCAAACACCAGCAGAATCAGCAGCACCGTCAGCCGGAACGGAAACGTGCTCCGCCGCCAGTGATTAAACGCCCGCCATGCTGTCCTGAACTTTGCAATCATACATCCTCCTGCCGCTATTATATTCTATCACGGTTCGGCGGGGAATCAAGCAAAACAAGATTGGTCATTCCGGGCTTTTAGTTTTTGTTCACAGCCGCAGTCATTAAAGCAGGCCGGTTCTTTCACACCATTCAAGCGCATCGGTCAGCCCCTCTTCAGCCGTTTTGCGCGGGGCGTAGCCGAAAACCCGTTCCGCCTTGCCGATGTCAAAACACATGTGCTCCAGCAGAAAATCCAGCCGGTTCGTCCAGGTGATTTCCGGATATATTTTCATAAGTTCTTCAGGAGAAACGCGCCTTATTTCAGATTTGCTGTCAAGAAATTGCAGGGCGGTGTCCAGATAAGTGCCGAGCGTTATGGCCTTTTTGCACGAGATTATGAAAATCTCGCCGCGCACTTTGTCCGGATAATCCAGCGCCTGCACAAACGCGCCGGCAAGGTCGTCGTTATAACCGGACTGCAGCAGGACGTGTTCGCAGTGCGCAATTGAAATGCTTTCGCCGGATTTGAGCTTTTTGAAAAACGCGATATCGCGCGCCCCCCATAGTTCCAGCGGCACCCTGCCGGGGCCGATAATGTTGGTAGGCCGGAGGATGCTCACCGGGAATTTCTCCGTCTCCCAAAGTTCAAGCGCGCGGGCGTCCCTTACGCATTGCGGATAAAAGTTCACCGGGGTTTTTTCGCGCCACGGGTGGTTTTCGTCAGCCGGAAAGTAGCGGAGCGGAACAAAGGTGCCGGTTGAACTGCAAAACAGAACATTCTCGGCTTTTTTCAGGTATTTACTGCACAGTTCGACGTCATTGATATTGGGTACCGAATTGATGACGGCGTCATAATCAAGCCTGGCGACGGTGTCCCGGATGAAGCTTTCATCGGATTTATCGCCGTAAATCATTTGAACACCTTCCTGTTCAACATGCTCCCTGCTGTTTCCGCCGCGGCTGATGCCGGTAACCTTGTGTCCGGCGCGGACACAGTCACGCGCGATTCTGCCGCCGATTTCGCCGGTGGCGCCGAAAACCAGTACTTTTCTATGCATTGCGAGTTCCCCCCGTGGCTGTACATGTTTTTCATAAAAGATCAATGCATCAATATAAACTTTTGCTTTTCAAATGCAATCCTGCCGGTAAAACTCTGCTGAATATAGAGAACGTCACGGCAACTGGATTTACAATTGCAGGCGCTGCGGCGGATCGGTGGAATGTCCAGGAATCTGCGGCTGTCCGGGTACTCGCCCCCGGACAGGTCTCCTTTCGATCAAATTTCCGGAAAAGTCCGGGATTTACGCAGTGGAAGACATCTGCAAAAGCTGAGGCTTTACACAGTTCCGGCGGCGGCAATGATTTTTTCTAACTGGTCATTAAGTATTTGAACATACATGAATCTGGTATCTATGATCTCTTTTATCATCGGCTCCGGCATATACTTGCCTAGAACTGCATGAATTCTCCCGGTAATGGCGGCGATCTTCTCCCGCGTGATCCGCACCCCGTCAAGATAGTTCTTTTTAATCTTATCCGTGACTGTGCCGCTGAGATAAGCCGGATACAGCGCCATATCGGCCTTGAAACAGTAATCAATATATTCCTTGACTTTCTCCAGTTCCGCCATTAATTCCAGAATTTCGACAATATCCCGGTTCCGCCGGACCAGATTCATGGAAGATGCAAAAATCTTCCCCGCCTTTTCGGGCATGGTGTCCAGGCAGGCTGCGGCATCCGCCAGCATCGGCAGATCAACGCCAAATGCGGCTTTGGCAAACCGTCTATTGAAATCGGCCGAATCCACAGGAGCGCCGCGCCAGGCGCTTTCCGCAAATATCGCGATCAGGTAGAACAGGGATGGAATAAAACCTTCGGAAGGGGTCTGGCATTGCGCCCGCGTCCAGGCCGTGCAGATGTGGCCGTCAAGCTGATAGTCATTGATGACTTCCGCCCAGCGGTTGAGGTTCATGATGCGCGATGCCTGGCCATCAACATCCGGACGCGACAAATGGGTGATCCGCACGGCAGACGCGGCCAGCACCCTGGTTCCGCAGTCCTTAAAACGGGAAATTAATTCTTCATTCACTTCACCGTACTGCCAGACACAAAGCGCGGTTTTCTTCAGCAGGTCATTGCATTCCTCCTGACGGTGATTGCGAAAAACGTCGTCCCAGATCAATACTTTCCTGCCATGTTCACGCAGATAATCCGCCGCCTGCTCCACATGCCGGATATACATCTGGAAGCGGTCTTGACCGTTGCATTTGGAGCATGGCAGATTCAAGTCAACCTCATCCGCTCCGATATGAAAATATTCATCGTCCCGGTGCAGTTCCAGCAGTTCATCCGCCATCTCCTTCCAGACCGTGAAAGAGCGTTCAACTGACGGGCATATCTGGTAACTGGATGCGCCGTCCCCTTCCCTTAAATCATGATATTCGCGATGTTTCAGAATATAATCCCAATGTCCGTAGCACTGCAATTTGGGAATCACCCGGACAAAACGGGCATGACACAATTCCAGCAGCGCCTTTATCTCCTCTTTGGTGAATGCCATTTCCGGGTGGGCGGTTACCGGATGCGAATCATAGCGGATTTTATCTTCATACTCCAGCATGATGCTGTTGATTTTCAGCCGGGATATTTTCTTTATCAACTCCAGCAGATATTCGAATTTCGGCGTCATCCCCTTTAAATCCACATGCAGACAGCGCAGTTCCAGCGCAGGCCAGTCGATGATCGTGCCGCATTCGATTGAAGTATCTTCCGCCAGTTGACACAGCGTCTGCCAGCCGTGAAAGAAACCGGCGCCGGTATTGGCGGCCAGTTCGACATGATTGAAATTAATACGCAATACGCAGGCATCCTGCCGGCCGGCCGGCAGTAAGTCAAAAACCGATTCACCGGCAGCGGCGTCAACCGCGCCGAGACGCGCATAGAAACCCGTCTCGCGGTTCGCGATTTCCCAATTTATCCGCCGCCCGGTGAATAATGCGTAATCTTCCTTTACCGCCGTCAGAGTTCCGGCGGAGAAAGTCCCGGCTATTATTCCGGACTTGATTTCCGCCGGAACAAAATACCTTTGTTCCGTATTAAGTGACAGCTCAAATTCTCCAATATCCGGCAACAATTTCATTTTAATATATTACTTCCCTGTCTTTGCCTGAGACTGCATAATCAATTTAAAATTTCCGGCATCGGCTTTTGCTGTCTGTCTGGAAATTTTCAAACTTACGGCGTTGCGTTTTCTAAAGTCGGCTTCATTATTTTATGGCCCGGATCATCAATGACCACATCGCATTCTATATATGGCACTTTGTCAATAATCGCTCTTGAAAGATCAGCGTTATCAGCCTTTATTGCCGTGTCTCCATATGTGCTGCCGGAACCGTTGCCGCAAAACCGTGAATTTCTTATGGAAACATCTGTTCCCCGGATTAAATGTATTCCTGTCTTTACCGGACTGGTGCCTTGAATGTTGAACCAGCAGGAATCAACAGTCAGGAATGCCGGCCAGTGGGTTGAGTCCCCAAAAGCAATTGTTGTCTCATTATTTTCAAAATAGCATCCCGTAATATTGACACAAGTTGAGCCGGTTACATTAATACCAATTTTGGAATAGCTGACATCACATCCGTCAAAAACAATGTTAAATCCGCTAACACAATCCACAGACACTCCAGTAGTATTGTCGCAACGGCTGACTATACAACTTTTAAAACGTGTATTGTTCATTCCGTTTCCCAAATATACTGAGCTATAGCTTGTGCCACATTTCCTGAAGTACGAGTCTTCCGCCGCCAGCCACCATGAGTTAGTCGCATAAAGGTTGTATTTTTTGCAGTCCCAGACATTGACTTCCCGCAAAATTGTTCTGACAGAAGAGTCAAGAGTAATGCCATTGCCGCCATTTGTGTTCATGATGAAAAAGCCATACAGCGTAACGTATGATGAATTATACAGTTTAACAGCATCGTCCGTCGTGGATGCGCAGATAATCTGAGCTCTTGGGCCGGAGAGTGTAACATTGGTTTTGCCGCTGATAAGCAAAGTAGATGTTGTTTTATATTTTCCGGCGGGGAAAAACAGCGAATCATGAATGCCCAAGCCGTTGATTGCATTCTGAATCGCCGTAGTGTCATCGACAACTCCATCGCCGACTGCGCCGTAATCCCTGACTACGTTTTTAACATTGTCAACAGTATTCGGAATTGCGGCCCGAATGTCTCCTGCCCATACCAGGAATACAGATATGACGGAAATAACAGAGAAAGCGCAGTTTCTTAATGATGGCACATGCTCCAACTGTTTCATAGTAACCTCCTGTTGAATTCATTATTCATGTTGTTATTTTGTTTCTCCCCTACAATATCTTGCTGATTGCGATTCAACCTCCTTTCCCAATTTTATATGTTAGATAACGCCTTATGAGGATCGGGATATTCCACCCCGCTGATAAAAAATCAATTGTATTGTCCTGTCAATTCTTTAAGAGTTGCGGCATCGGCATAAAATTGAGTCTCGCTGTCTTCCAGAATAAATTCCAGCATGACATAGTGATCTTTGCCGTCAACTGCGACTATCTCCAGATATCTTTCCCAATTCGAGACGCCTTCCGCCAGCGGAAGCCTTTCCGTAATCCTCCAGTGGAAAGCATGAATATTCGTAAGCCGCGGATGTATGACAGACAGACCTTCGCGACAGTATTCAAAAGACTGGTTTACCGGCGGCTGCCAGTAAAAAAAGACGTTTGTTCCGCTCAACTCATCCATCAGCTTGACTGTGGATGCATTCGTGTCAGTCAGAGTGCCGCCGTGAAATTCCAAACTTATCGAAATGCCTGCTTTCATGGCCATTTCGGAGATGCGACGCAGATCGCCGATTACAAGCATCCGCCCGGCTTCACCGGCATCCGCCGAACCCTGACTGCCGGCCCATACCCGGATAGTCTGGGTTTTGAGCTCGATTGCGGTAGCCAGCACAGCTTCAAATGACAGCCCGTCCTCTTTGGTTCCGGCGCGATAATATGAACCGTAAGCCGGAATATGCAGGCCCGCATCATCGGTTATTTTTCGTACCGTGGCGGCAACTTGGAGATTGCCGTGCGGCACATGCATATCGCCGCCCCATTCAATCCCGTCCAAACCGGCTTTAGCGCACATTTGAACAATCTTTTCAGGAGAAAACTTTCTAAAAGAAATTGAAACCAGACCAGTTTTTAACATTTGAGTCAAATCCTCGATTTTAAACTTAATTCCGGAACAGTATTTATATCCGCGCGAATAAGCCTGCATTTATGGTTTCAGGATTTTTCAATTTATGCTGGATTCTGCCTCGCAGGTTGTCCGGAGGCAATGGATTCCCTGCATAGTTCGCAAAACCTGGCGACTGCGAACGCGTCATAGATGTCAATTGTCGGCTGCCGATTTTCATTGATTGCACAAATAACATCCTCGATATAAGCATCCATAGGTGTTGCGCTGACAGTAATGTCCCTCGATTCTCCAAGATCAGAATAAAATCTGACTTGTTCTCCCGATCCGTTGGAAATGTCCACCGCGCCATCTTTTGAAAACAGCTTAAATTGAATTTCCTGCGGCATTGCGACGCTACTGCTTCTGCCGACGACGATGATGCCGGATGCGCCGTTTTCAAACTGAAGATTTATGACTGCCAGATCCTCAGTGCCGTTTTGCTTATAAGAGTCGTAGAAAAAAGCATTGCCTCGTGCAAAAACGGATGACAATTCCGACCTGATCACATGACGGAAAGCCAGAAAACCATAGGGGCCGAAGTTGTCAATCTCACTAGTTCCGCCTGAAGGATTGCTCATAAAGCAATTGGCAATATAAGTAAAAACGCCATATCTGGGTTCAGTAAGCAGTTTATGCTGCAACAATTCGCCGAGCGCATCAAACGGACGCCCGAAAACTGACAGCGGGGCATTCCAACTGAATGTTTTTCCGGTCTCCTCAACCGCTTGCATAATCATGGCGGCTTCTCCTGAAGAGACAGCCACCGGTTTTTCGCAGATTACGCCGGCTCCGCTTTTCAGCGCTTTAATCACCACGCCGGGGTTACTTTTCGCGTCAACGGCAATACTGACCAAGTCAAGTCCGTTCTCCAGCATTTTGCCCAAGTCTGCGACCACGGGAATGGCATTCACAGGGGATATATATTCCAGTAAACCGTTTAGTCGCTTTTTATTTTCTTCCTCGGACAAATAACTGCCCGGATGGATTGCGACAATTTCCACATCATCCCGTTTGGCCAGCGAACCGCCGTAGCCCTGCTGGTGTCCGCCCAAACCGATAATTCCGACTTTCAGTTTTCTATATGTCATAATTGATTTCCTCGTTTCGTCTGGTGTTGTATGACTGAATCGCTGCTTCAATAACGCAGTAGACCTTGGCGGTATGCCTGAAGTCTGTCGGCACCTTGCCGCCCTGCGCCAGAGCCTTGATAAAGCTTATCGTTTGAAGGAACAATCCATTTTCATTTGGACGGTACATGGTTGAAAAAGGAATCATGGTACCGTTTGCGTTCCATATCCGCATTCCGGCATTCTCGCCGTCGTACGAAATCATTCCTTTTGTCCCGATGACCTGAAAAACGCTGTTCATGGGAAATTGGTTGAAATAAGCAGCCCGGTTGTCTTCGGTCACCGCAACGCCTTTTTTGAAGCCCAGGCTGGCGACAAAATAATCGTCTATCGGCAAATCCCGGTTAATTCGCTGTGACTGCAGGAAAACCGTTTCCGGAAAATCATTAAAAACCTGACAGGCCAAGTCAATGACATGAATTCCGTTATGCTCGAAAACGAAGTACGGTTTATGCTTGTATCGCGCCAGGTATTCCGAATCGGCAGTCCAGCCATTGCCGGAACATGCGCAGGATATCCGGGCGAAAACCGGTTCGCCTATTTCCCCTGACGCCACTCTGTCAAGAATGGCGCGATTACGGCGAAAAAAACGCTGGCTGAGCCCGCACATGATCTGAACGTTGTTTCGTTCGGCTGCTTCAAGCATCCGAGAAATGTCTTTACGGCAGGTGGCTGGAGGTTTTTCCACCAGAATATGCTTGCCGGCTTCCGCAGCGGCAATTGATATCTCCGCATGGGTTTCGTCTGGAGAGGCGATGACCACCGCGTTGATTTCCGGGTTGACCATTACTTCGCGATAATCATAGAATGCTTGAACACCGTGTTTTTGAGCAGCGCTGTCCGCAGATTTCCGGTTAATGTCACAAATCCCGTAAAATACGGCATGAGGACTGCCGGCTATTGCGTCGGCATGTTGAGAAGCAATCCCGGCTGCTCCGATCAATGCAACCTTGACTTTTTTATCACACATAAAACAATCCTTTCATTTAATAAAGACGGGGCTTATTTCAGACGCAAATTTCGGCTTTATGCCTTTTGGAGTCTGAATTACCTGCCAGTAATACTTGCCGTGCGGCAGCGGCACACTGCTGACGTCAAGTTGCGCGTCACTGACAGTAAATTCACCGGCATCGCTCAAATCCTGGTTCCTGCCAATCCTGACCTGATAGGATTCAGCGTGTAACGCGCCGGGAGACCACCAGATTTTCCCGTTGACCGTCTCGGGGCAGATGAACAGCCGAGGAACCAGATATTTGCCGATATTTTTATTGCTGACGATCAAAAAAGTCCTGGCCATCATGTCATTGTCCAGCGTTGTCGTAAATGTAACTTTTCCCGCGACGAAACTGCTGTTAATCAGTTCCTTGTTGCGACAGTCAATAACAACGGGGTCCGATGGGCCAACTCTGACCTCCACTTTCACTTTCACTGGCGCATCTGCATAATAGTCGGCCACTATGAGATAGATGTCGCCATTGTTGATGATGCCGCGCGCCAGTCCGTTTTCAACCTTTACCATGTCCGCACTGAGCAACCTGCTGTTTTTAATCAACGGAGCGGCCGGAGCGGCTTCATCAATTGCCAGAGCCAACTGCTGCCAATCCAAAGCGTCAAACCCGCATACGGTGTACCAGCACAAACCGTCGAAACCGGCAGCCAAAGCTTCCAGAACCATGTATCTGACCTGCTCAGAAGGCAATTCACCATAATCGGAGCCGTCGCCGGCGCTCAGCCATGGAATCAGCAAGTCGCCCGTTTTTTGAGCTTCCTTGTCTTGCCGGAAACTTTCCCAAAGTCCATTGGCGGTAATTTTGTAATAATACGGCATCTCAATTCCGGCCCAGCCATGTTCATAAAGTTGCTTGTAATTGGCATACGGTAAACGGGTATTATTAATTCCCGCCGGGGAAACCGCGTAGTATCCAAGCCTGACTGTCTCTTTCAATTTTGGGGCAAGTTCTTTTTGGAGAGCGCCAAAAATTTGAGAGCTGATAGCCAACGCCTGCCATTTTATCCATGCTTCAAGATTAAATGCATATTTGTTGGTATTTTTGAAAATCTCCAGCGGGTCAACATATTCCCTGTCGCTGCAACTTTTAGAGAAATACTCCTTGAATTGTTCCCGGCAAATTTCACAGCAACACCCGCGGGATTCGCCATAATTATACCAGTTTGGTTCGTAATCCAAAAATAATAAGTTGCTGCCGAAACTGACGGCGGCGTCAATTACAGCGCTATGGTCGCGATTGGCTGAATGCTTTAAATATTCAAAAGGGCATATGCTATTATTTTTAACCTGTCCTCTGTAATCAACAAATTTCCTGATTTTCGGGTTGCTTGAAAGTTTGCTTATAGTATTGTTTTCCGGGAAACTGCATCCGACAATAACTTTCAGTCCATAATTCTCTTTGAGTTTCTTATAAAATTCCCCTCTGGACTCTTTCGGCGCAGGCCAAGCCGGTTGTGAGCGAAGGAATTGCATGTCAATAAAATTAGTATCGATACAGTTCATGCCGCAACAAATATAGGGCAGCGGGAATTCCGGCCAACGCGACCACATCTCATAAGATGTAAAACCGTTAGTAAGAACCAACTCTTTCGGCGCTGCTACCCGCGGTATTTTGATTTGATAAACCTGCAAATATTGCGTTCGTCCGCGCCATTCAATCACACACTGTCCAAGGTTTTTCTCTTTCTCAATCTTGCCGGCAGTTTTCACAAAAAGGTTTCCCACCACTCCATCTAAAGTATATTCCACTTTGTCTTTAAATTTTTCAACTTTTGAAATCCTGCAATTATCCCACAACGGCGGGGGCACAATCTCAATTTCCTGCGGCAGTGTTATCTTGACTTGACCAGACAAGCTTTTCTTGAACTTAAACATCATGCCAATATCTGAAACGTAGAGTTCCTGCTTCGGATAAAAAGGGAGAGGGTCAAGCTGTTCGCGACTGATAATCAGATTCCCCGAAATGTCGGCGGCGTTTTTTTCCGGACTGGAAAATGCCTGTATCTCATCAACCATCAAGGACGGACTTGTGCTGATAACCAGATAACGACCTTTGAGATTTAAATTAGAGAACTCAAAAAACGCGTAATCTTCAGACACCAAGCCTTTTCTGATTTCAGGCATAAAATATCCGCCAACCATGAATTTCTGCTGGTCATTGGTGGAGAAAATCGCTATTTTATCGGGGAACTGCACTCCATGATCGTTTTTATTATGCACCAATCGCAAAGCAACCGCATCAATCGTGGTTTCCTTGCCGAGATCAAAGAAAATCATTGCCGGATTAGTAAAACCAACCATTGCCGGATCGTTCCATTTATTGCTGGAAATTTTGCCGTCAGTAAGGTCTTTGTCGTCGTTGCTGTTGCACAATGGATAATCCGGCTTAGGCGTACATTCATACGGACGGTTCAACAGGATATTTTCACGACCAGTGATTAAACTGACAACTATCTTCTCCTGATTCGCGACGGCAGGCAATGGGATAATTTTAAATGTGCCGGCCTTCAGAGCCTGTTTTGTGGTTTCCGCATTGAACCCGAAAGGTTTTGTCTCCAATAACTGCTCTTTGCCCAAAGTTGATATTGTCAGAAAGATAATACATTGCAGGAGACAGATTTTTTTAAAGCAATAATTTCGCATTTCACGCCTTTTTTCTTATTGTTAACAGTGAGTTTAATGAGATTTTGAACATATTATTTATTGAAAAGTATAGAATATCCGCGCGGCTTCGCTGTATTTGTAATTTCGCACACTGCCGTCAACAAACACAAAATTGGCTATGGCGCTGCCATGAATAAAACCCGTCATGCTCAAACCGTTAGTAGGCCAATTGTAATGATATACCCAATATCCGGTTCCATTGCCATCCGCAAACAGAAGCAGTTGAGATGGTTTTTTAACCCTGTTGAGCCTGTTCGGATTTAATTCTCCGTTATATACATAATCAACATCTGAACCACCATACCCTCGAACTAATGTAGGACAATCAACTATGGTGTTCTTGTAGCCGACGGCAATCTTTATGCCAAAATATTTATTGTAAATTTTCGGATTAGAATACCAAGTGCCAGTGGCAGAACTATATGGATAAAAATATAAATTATTATCCTCGCAATAGAGCAATGTCGCATAATGAAGCTGCTTCAAATTGTTTGTGCATTTAATTGCTTTCCCTTTTTCACGAGCTTTGCCTAGAACGGGAAGCAGCATGCTGGCCAAAATGGCAATGATAGCTATCACCACCAGGAGTTCAATAAGTGTAAAACTGCGGCCGGTTTTAGATTTTAAATTGCTCATTGCTGAACTTGCCGGACGGCATCCATTCGACGCCACGACCATTTTAATCATGTTCTCTTTCATTTTTCTCACCTCTTGTTCATGTTGTTAAGTTTTAGACTCTATTCAATTAATTTCTTAGCTTAATCCTGCAAGCCGGTTTCCCGGATTACCAGATGCGTCGGCACCTTGATGATATGCAGACAATTATCATTTTTCTCAATCTGCATGATCGTCAGTTCCGCGGCGCGCCGCGCCACTTCGTCTTTCGGAAAATCCACCGACGTAATAATCGGATGTTCATACGGGATCATGCCATAGCCCTCCAGATTATCATAGCTGACCAGTTGCACATCTTTCCCGGGCACAATGCCGTTCTCGTGCATGGCGTCGATCAGGCCGAACGCAATGAAATCGCTGGTGCAGAAAATAAATTTGCCGCGGCAGCCGGACAGAAGCTTCTGCCCGGTACGGTAACCGCACATCCGCCCGTTATCGCCAATCTGCAAGTCCACATTGATTATGTCAATTTTGTTCCGGGCGATACCTGCGGATTCTGCCTGACGGACAAATTCACGCACCCGGGCGTCGGCATTGAGGTGATGACTGGAAACAACTATCACGCCGGAGATTTTTTCCCGGTCAATCCGCCTTACCGTTTCCCGCATGCCGGTTGCCAGGTCCGGAATGACCTGATTGAACGGCCAGTCGCCGATAAATTCATTGCGGTAAACCGTCACCGGCCCTTTAAATGCCTCAAAAGACGGCAGGGTTTTCTCATCAATATAGCTGCTGTTGACCAGCAGTCCGTCAAGCCCCTGCAATGCTTTTTCCGCCCGCTCGCGCTTAATCAAATCCTGATAGGGAATAATCTTTACCGCGCAGTTCTTTTTCCTGAAACCGGCCAGGCAGTTATCGACCAGCACGCCGAAAGCGGCATGGGCGCCAGGATCAATGTCATGGGTAATGATTTCACAGTAGCCGATATTCAATGAACGTGAGATGCCGGCTGCCCCTTTGACGTAAGTGCCGCTGCCCTGCACCCGGTACAGGATATTTTCATCAACCAGCCGGTTCAGGGCGCGATTCGCGGTCAGCATGGATACTTTATAGCATTTGGAAATATCCCGTGATGACATGATCGGAGAACCATGGACCAGTTTCTTCTGCACGATTTCAGTGCGGATGCTTTCCGCTATATCCTGACTGCGTATCCTTCTTTCCAGCGCGACTTCCATAAATCCACCCAAGTTATATATCTGATTGCTTAGATTGATTATAACATATATACATAAAATTGTCAACACATTAGATATAAAATTAACAAAAAAAGTTTTTTTGCGTTCAAAAATAACCATTAACACAATTCAATATTATATACAAGTGTTATACATAAACATTGTTTACACTACTCGTTAAACTCCCGGCGGCGGGTACCGCCGCTGCATGAACATGTTGTTTGTTATTGATTTCATTCGCAAAATTTTAATGAATGAAAATCGTGCTATTTGAACTTATTATCCCCGTTCCGGTTGACAATTTTACTATATATAGATAATTGATTGTTACATTTTTTAATGTTACCATTTTGTTTTTTTATGGATAAAAAAGGATTTTGTTTTATGACAGACTTTAAATTTACGGACGACCAGCGGACGGCGCTCGGGCTGATCGGGGGGATGGTCAGGAATCTGCTTTTGTTCGGGGGCTCGCGCTCGGGCAAGACGTTTATCCTGCTGTTCTCGATTGTGGTGCGGGCGCTGAAAG
>Ga0172379_10002663_pt1 | contig 30876 bp, 26 predicted proteins | sample GrowelOW334metaG_FD_119756 | JGI IMG/M metagenome (GOLD analysis project Ga0172379, IMG submission 119756) | Groundwater microbial communities from an aquifer near a municipal landfill in Southern Ontario, Canada - Groundwater well OW334 metaG | ecosystem: Environmental > Aquatic > Deep...
ACCGGCAATATCAAGCGTCGGGCGCTCCCTAAAAGGCTTTAGCGAGCCGACGGCATGAATGCGGCCGATAAACCGCCCCATCCATTCCAGCTTTTCGCGGCCTTCAAGTTCCGGAACACGTCCTCCTTGTCTTGGGAATACCGAAAAGCGGAAACCATCGGCGTGGATTAAGGTCTGGTTACCGCCAAACGGCATTGCCGGTACGACAGGGATTTCTGACTCGAACAATTCCTGAACGAACACATGCTCTTCAAGAATGGCCGCAGATGTCCAGCGTTCTGGCCTGTAAAACTTGGTTACTATAAATGATCCGTCAGCCATGCCGACCTGATAGACGCGGTTTTCATAGCTGTTAAGCGCCAGCAGCCGGCCATCGCTATGCAAGCCGATACCGTCTAGTGCGTTCAAAATTATATCGGGAGTCAGCGCCGAAAAAGGGGTAAGATTAGTATTCATGTTTATTATTGTAACGCCGAATCCAACCGAGCCAGGCTAATTAATCGCTGAGGTTATGCGGGTCATATAAAAGCAGTACCCTGAACGGCAGCAGGCAAGGCGCCAAAACAGGCTTTAGGCGCTGTATGAGGGGGCGCAGGGTGCATGAAATTATGGGGTCAGATACACTATTAAGCTTGTTGTTAATGTGACGCATATCACGGTTTTGCGCGTTGTGTGTGTAAACTGGCTCAAGGTCGTGGATAATCCAGCACACGGTTTACGCGGCGAAGCGGCTTTTTTGCTGGCACAAGCTTGTGCGACAGCCAAACGCTATGACGTTCATCCGCCCAAATGGAAAACTTATCCTCAAAGTGCAATCAAAATAGAAAAATGAAAATGAAAAAAAGTATATTTGCCGCTTCGCTAGCCTTCCTGCTCACAGCCTGTGGCGCCCCTTCGGTGGAAGATTTAATTGAAAATCCTGAGAAGCTGGAGCAGATCAATCAACAATGCATGACGCTTTTGGCGCAAGGTAAAGACACTAATACCGAGGAATGCAATAACGCTAGAGAAGCTCAGGCGCAAATGCTGAAAAATGTGGTGAAAGGATTGTTTGGGGGATTCGCTCCGGCCCAACAGCCTTGATGGCCACATACTGAATCCTAATGCTGGACGGGCAGCGCAGCCCCTGGATTACAATAATTTTAAAAGGGAAACTCCATGGAAACTGTAGAAGTCAATAACACAAACTCCGCAAAAACACTGACGACCATTATCTACGCTCTTTATGCCGCGTCATTTGTTTTCGGCATTACTGGCATCGTTGCGATCATAATGAACTACGTCAAAAAAGATGACGTAGCCGGCACATTCTTGGAAAGTCATTTCCGCTGGCAAATCCGGACATTCTGGTTCGGCCTGCTCTGGGGCGTTTTGGGTGCAGCCACATGGATATTCGTTGTCGGGTGGTTTGTTCTGGCCGCTAATGGGATATGGTTCATTTACCGTCTTGTTAAGGGGTGGCTGTACCTCAATGACAACAAGCCCATGTACGCCGCTTGATCCTTGTGCTTTAAGGTTATAGGATGGTCAAGGCAGAGAGTGAGGCCAGCCTGACCCCACTCAGTGCGTAGTGCCTAAGTTCGGATAAAACTGCCTCCCACAGTAAGTGGTATGGTTTATAGCGAATATCCCAAAACACGCTAGCTGGCTGGTGTCTGTTGTTATAACTATCAGTTTAAATAAACAAATCTAGGAAGTGAATGTGCTGTTGCAACAAACAATAGAATTTCGTAACGCTTTTACTCGAACGTTTACAACAGCTAGTTTGAAAGAGGGGCAGAGTTATGTTGCCGGCAGTAGCGACAGCAATGGAATTGTCCTTCAAGGTCAGGATGTCCTAAAACAGCATATTAAGATAGAGCTCTTGCCAGAGGGCGGTTTGCGCATCTTTCCGCTCGATGGGGCTCAAGTTTCCATCAACAGTCACGCCATCAGCGATTCGGGCGTGTTGCAAGATGGCGATTGGCTTTTGCTGGGAACCAGCCTTTTCCAGATCAAATTTCCCGATCATTCCGCTGCAGCGCAACCCAGTCCTGCTTCAACCGGTTCAAAAACTCGGGTTTTAACTATCGGCCGGCACGCAGAGTGCGATCTTGAAATTGCGTCGCCTTTGGTTTCTCGTGAGCACGCTAAGCTGTATTTCAACCATGCCGGGGCTGAAATCGAAGATCTAAACAGCACTAACGGCACTTTTGTTAATGGCAAACAGTTAACGGGCCGGGCCCAATTAAAGCAAGGCGACAGTGTCGCGATTGCATCGTATGGCTTTGTTTTCACGGGCGAGCAACTCGAGCCGATTAATAGCTCGGGCCGGGTGCGCGTGGAAGTGCAGGGCTTAAGCAAGCAGGTCACCGACCGCACCAGCAAGCAGGCGCGGTATTTGCTGGACGATATCAGCCTGGTCATAGAGCCAGGCGAATTTGTTGTCATTTTTGGCACCAGCGGTTCCGGCAAGTCAACGCTGCTTGACGCCTTGAATGGCCGTCGCCCTGCCACTGGCGGCAAGGTGCTATACAACGATATGGATTTGTATAGTTCATTTGACGCCTTTAGAGCCACTATCGGCTATGTGCCCCAGCAAGACATTGTTCACCGTAAGATTACTATCCAACACGCCCTGGAATATACGGCCAGGTTGCGTTTGCCGCCTGATACCTCCAACGAGGAAATACAAGATTACATCAGCGCCGTACTCAATAAAGTTGAACTGGCAGAAAAAGCGGCGCTGCCCATCGACACGCCTGCACCTTTGAGCGGAGGTCAGCTTAAACGCGTCAGTCTGGCGGTCGAGTTGGTGGCCAATCCTAATATTTTGTTTCTGGACGAAGTCACCAGCGGCCTGGATGCCGGCACGGATAAAAGGATGATGCGATTGTTCGCCGATCTTGCCGCCGACCAGAAAACCGTCATCTGCGTCACCCATTCCCTGGAAAATATAGACGTTTGCCATCAGGTGATTTTGCTGCACAAAGGCAAGCTGGTTTATTTCGGGCCGCCAAGTGAAGCTGCTACCTATTTTGGCGTGCCAAAACTCTCTGATGTTTATGAGCTGTTGGAGGCTAGCGACGCCAATTTCTGGGCGGAGAAATTCCAACAATCCCCATATTACCAGACTTATATCCTGAATCGACTGTCGAACCAGGCCGCCAACGGCAGTGCAACAGCCCAAATCGCCGTATCGAATTCGGCAAAAAACCATAAGCTGGGGTTTGACTGGCGGCAGACCGGCACGTTAATGTATCGTTATCTGGATTTGATTTTTTCTGACAAAAAGAATCTTGCCATTTTGCTGCTGCAAGCGCCGTTGATAGCCGTGGTTATCGGCTTGGTGTTTGAAACAAAAGGCGCGGCCGCTGTGCGCGCGGCTGCGGAAAGCCAGATATTTTTCATTCTGGTGTTGTCTTCAATCTGGTTCGGCACGCTGAATTCGGCCCGCGAACTGGTTAAGGAATTGCCTGTTTACCTGCGCGAACGCTCGGTAAATTTGGGGCTTATGCCTTACCTGACCAGCAAACTTGTGCCCTTGGCCGCCCTGTGCTTGATTCAGTGCGCGTTGCTAATGGGGATCGTGTCGCAGATGGTTGCTTTGCCCGGCAGCTATATCGAGCGTGTGCTGGTTCTGTTTATGACTGGGATGGCGGCAACTTGCATGGGGCTGGCGGTGAGCGCTTTCGTAGACACAAACGACAAGGCCGTAGCTGTGGCGCCGATACTGTTAATCCCGCAGGTCGTGCTATCCAACGCCGTTGTGCGTTTGGGCGATGCCGGATTGCTGGTCGCCAAGTGCAGCATGATCTCGTTTTGGGGGCTGGATGCGATGAAAACAACCTTGAGCCTGGAAAGCCGTACCGCCACGGACATGATGAACCAGCTTATCGTGCCGATATCAGGGGCTTATGGCAAAGATCTGGCGATGGTTGCCGTGCTGGGCAGCGTATTTCTCGTGATCGCTGTATTGGGCCTTAAACTAAAGGACAAAAAGAAATGACACAAGAAAACCAGCGGATTTGTCCGGATTGCGGATCAGTCAATGAACTGGAGTCCTTAAGCAAAAACGAATACCGTTGTAGCCATTGCAATTTGGAAATGGCGCATATTGATTTTGCCGCCAACGGCGCGGTGCGGGGTGTTTTTGGCTGGCTGCGTCAAGCCGGCGATACCATAGACGACCGTTATCAGGTCAAATCCATCCTAGGCAAGGGCGGTTTTGGCGTGACCTATCTGGTGGAGGATCTGCGCTTGAGCGGCAAGCGCCGTGCCGTTAAAGAGGTTCCCGAGTTATTGTACGATGAGCATGAAACCGCGCTGTTGAGCCGGCTAAGCCATCCTTCTATTCCTGACATCATCGACCGCGGCATAGTCGATGGCATGGTCTATCTGGTGCTCGAGTTTGGCGGCAGCCGGAATTTGGGCGGCGAGCGCAAATTGCACCAGGGGCGCATCCCGCTGGCTTTGCTGTTGCCCTGGATGCAGCAGCTTTGCGAAGTCTTGATTCACCTGCATTCGCAGGATCCGCCGATCATTCACCGCGATCTCAAGCCTGACAATATTTTGTTGGATGAAACCGGCCGTATCATGCTGATCGATTTTGGCATCGCCAAAGAATCAAAACCCTCAACCATGACGCGCACGATCGGCAGGGCGGTAACGCATGGGTTTAGCCCGCCCGAGCAGGCGATGGGCACAGGCACGGACGAACGCTCGGATATTTATGCCTTGGCGGCAACCTTCTACGCCTTGCTGACGGGCGAAAACCCGCCGGCAGCCCATGAGCGCTTAGCGGGTAAGGAGCTGGTGCTGCCATCGCAAATCGTCGCAGGGCTGCCTTCGCAGCTGGATGACCTGATCGTAACAGCGTTGAACTTCAACGTTAACCAACGCCAGCAAACCATGCTGGAGTTCAGCCAGGCGCTGGCTATGATTGGTTCTTCCGAAGGGAGCAGCACAGTTACGCACCGTCATGACACTGCTGACCGCACGGTGTTGCTGGACAAAACCCATCTCACCGAAGCGCTTAAAACGCATTCAACCAGCATCAAATTGCCCAACGGCTCGGTAACGACCGCAACCCCCACTTCGCCGCCCATTGATGCCGGCACAGGGCAAATAGCGCCCAATAGCAAAAAACTGTGGCTAATGGTTGGAGCCGCTGCGCTGGCGTGCGTGGTTATTGCGGCGGTTGTTTATGTCCGCTCGCAAAAGCCAGCCGAACCGACTGAAGTTTCGGCTAACGCAACCAATAGTGCGACGAGTGCAGCCATGCTGGCAGCACCTGAATCCGCCATCCCTTCGAGTCCAGCAGCAGCGCAAAACAGGGCGCCAGCGCCGGTGCAAGGCGCTGGCAATGCGAGTCCGGCGATAGGCAGCCCTGGGCCTAACCCAAGCGGGACATCGGCAATGGATATGTTTTTAAAGGCGCGCCAAAGCCAGCCTGTCCAGGCTGAAAGTGCGGACTCTGAGTCAAGTCAACCGACGGTTGAGAAGTTGCCGTCTGAACGCAGTAAAAAACGTGAACCGCTCAATAGCGAAGTCAAAAAAGCAGGACCCAAAATTTCTACCGCAGCCCCTAAGGAGGTTCTACCCAAAAAAGCCGATGACAGCGATTGGCGAAATAATCTTAATGCAGTCCAAGTGAAATAAATTTTTCAAACAAACAGCTTGGAAGTTTTCAAGTTTGAAAAAAACAAGGAAGCCATGAAATCGTTCTTTCATGACAAATATTCAACTTAACGAAGAGAAAAATAATGCTAAAGATAAAGCAGCAGTTAAACATTTTTTCAGCAACAAAACGTCCTGTTGTCGCCCTGTCGGCGACCTTGTTCGCTGTATTGACCATGTTGGGCTCAGCAATGGCGGAGGCCGTTCCTGGCAGTTACGGGCTTAAAGTCTACAAGGTTGAGTCCGCCCTCTATCCTTATGTTCAGGTTTATTTCCGTACCTTTGATGAAAGCCAGCAGCCATTGGTCAATCTTAACGAATTGAATGTTGGCCTCATGGTCAAGGGCAAATCCTACGATCCTGCAAAACGCCAATACAGGCTCAATTCGATACGCCAGCGCAAAGAAGGCACGCGCTCGGTTTTGGTTTTGGATACCAGCGCTTCCATGGCGGGAAATTCCTTTGAAGCGGCGCTTAAAGCGGTTGCCCGTTATATAGACAGCAAACGGCCACAGGATGAAATAACCGTGCTGACCATTAGCGATAAAGGCAATAAGACCGGTTACAACATTGTCTCTGAGTTTGAACGCGATCCTGCAGCTTTAGGCCGCCGGATAGCCGATATCAAGGCTGACAGCAAACAAAGCAGAATTTATGACACTATCGGTGCAGGCATGCAGATGTGCGGCATGTCATCACAAGGCTCGGTTACACCAGCTCTTGATAACCATATTATCTCGTGTTCAGTCGTCGTTTTTTCAGACGGCAAGGATGAAGGTAGCGCCTTATCCCGTGAAGAACTCAACGGCCGTATTAGCGCCTTGAACTTACCCATTCCCATCTATTCTTTGGCCTATTCCAAAAACAACAAAGATTTTAAGAATCTTGAGTCCATTTCCAAAAACTCGTTTGGCATTTACTACCCGATCGGTGAAAGCGTAGATCGCATGCAGCCAACCGTTGAGCAAATTCAAAACATTCTGCAAAGCGACTATGTGCTGACGTTCCGCTCGGCTATTCCGGTAGATGGCGAAGAGCATGCCATTAAAGTGGGTGTCGAGTACCCGACTGGCAGCGGCAAATACACCTATGAAAGTGCAAAAATGGAGGCTGTTGAGCCGCCACCGGCGCCAGCTATCCTGAGCGCGATTGCCGAGTTGAATAATCTTATTCCAGCCTTGCCAGAAGGCGCGACACCTTATTTTGATCTTAAGGCACCTGCAGCAGCGGCCGCACCTGCTCCAGCAGCAGCCCCAAAACAATAGCTACAGCAGCAGAGGAATATTATGAAGCCAAATAAAATGAAGCTGACCGCCATAGCATGCACTGGCGTATTACTAACCGGTTGCGCCACCATGGAGCAATCCATGGGGCTTGGCGCCGTAGGATGCGCGGGCGTAGGGGTGCTGACTGGTGCATTGACCGGCAGCGCGGGAATCGGAGCAGGGGCGGGCGCAGGCTGTATGGCGCTTGCCGGCTTGGCGATTTATAGCTATCACTCCAACCAGACCCGGACCGCAGCGCAAGACCAGCAGCTCTATGGTTACGCGGCGCCTGTTAATGGCACCGAAGTAAAAATCCGTGATGCCAATGCGTTCCCCAAGACCGCCAGAGCAGGGGATACCGTAAAATTGACGCTGGACTATTCGGTAATCGGAGCCAGAGATGCCCAAGACGTCAATGTCGAGGAAACCATGGTGCTGAAAAAAGATGGCAAAGTAGAAAAATCGTTGAGCCAGCGCATGGTTCCACGGCCTATGGGCGGCGGCAGTTCAGAAGTTAATATAACTATTCCTTCGCAAATGCCTGCTGGCACCTATGTTATCGAAAACACGATAAAGACAGGGACCAGTTACGATGTTCGCGATACGGTGCTTATTGTCAGCTGATAAACGTTGTTTTCGCAATTATCCGTAATTAAGCGGCACGTAGCGTTCCTGCTCGTGCCGTTTTTGCTGTTGTTTCCGGCCGCGGTATTCGCTGACATGCACCCGTTGCGTTGTGCCGATAACTATCAGGCAGCCATTAGCGTATTCCAGCGGATTGAAAACGAATGGCCGCTGCGCAGCAGTGGGGATGAGGTTACACAATATGTGCAGAACCTCGGCGTCCGCCTGGCGCAATTAAAAGGTTACGGGAATGCTTTTCCCTGGCGTTTCTCGGTCGTCCGCAATTTGGCGCCGAACGCTTTTTCTATCGGCAGCGGCTATGTTTTTGTCACCGAAGGCGCTATAAATTTTGCCGAAACCGAGTCGGAGCTGGCCGCCATCCTGGCGCATGAGCTTGGCCATGAGCTGGCCGGGCATTTTTGCACGGTTCAGCCATCCAGCGCATCCACGGGTTTTCTCGATAATTTATTTATGCCGAAGCCCGAACAGCACCGGGTCGGCGTCGGTTCCTTAACGCAGGTCGTTGATGCCGTCAAAGAGCAGCAAGCCGACCGAATCGCCTTGTCCATTATTATGGCAGGCGGCTACAACCCCGCAGCCATGCTTAGCCTAGCCAAACGCCTGCCTTTAAACAGCGCTACGCATCTTATGGACGTTTCCCGCATTCAGGCGCTGGAAAAAGCCATCGCTAATTTGCCGGCGCAACCGGCGCAGAGTTCGAATGAATTCCTGGCGATCAAGCGCGCCCTTTATGAGTCAGGACCTGCAATTAAATGACTAAAATCGATTTTTGTGAAGGCACACATGCCGGATCGCGCGACCATAACGAAGACAGCTATTTATCCCTGCCTGAATGCGGGGTGTGGGTCATAGCGGATGGCATGGGCGGGCATGGCGCCGGCGATATGGCAAGCCAGATCGCGGTCCTGGAAATTGCGCGCCAAGTCAAACAGGCTGCGCCTTTGGCCCAGGCCGTAGCTTCAGCCCATCAGGCGATTCAAACGGCCGCCCTCAATGGCGAGGGAAGCAGCGACATGGGAACCACGGTGGTTGCCTTAAAGCTCGATGGCTTGCACTATGAAATCGCCTGGGTCGGCGACAGCCGCGCTTATCTTTGGAATGGCGCTTTGCAACAGCTCACTACCGATCACTCTTACGTTCAACTGCTGTTAAGTTCTGGCTTGATTACCCAGGCGGAGGCATTAGTCCATCCCGGCCGCAATATCGTGGTGCAAGCCCTGGGCATCGGCGGGATGAACAAGAACACCATTAACATCGACCAGGTTTTTGGCGAGCTTAACCAGGGCGACAGCTTGCTGCTTTGCTCGGATGGCTTGACCGGGGAAGTCAGCGATGAAGCCATTGCCGCCATTCTGGCCGAAAAATCCGGCAGCCAGGACAAGGTCAAGCGCCTCATAGATGCCGCGGTAGCTGCCGGAGGCAAGGATAATATTACGGTTATTGTCGTTACTTTAATGTAAGTTATAGTCAGGCTGATCATTTGCCTGAAATCTAGTCAATTCGGTTTTTTCTGATTTAATTCTTTGACGGACGCTTTTTTAATACGGGTTCCCATCAGGTAATCGAACCAAGGCCAGGCAACACACCAATTCGCGGCGCTGCCCCCGAGATGGTGATCGTAATGCCAGCGCAGATGCCGTTTAGCCCAGGCAGGGTCAAGGTGAGCCTTGCGGTGTTTGTAATAATAAAGCATCAGGGATGCATACACCGCGCCGGTAAAGAAGGGAAAAAGCATAAACAGCGGCGCATGCAGCAGCACAATACCGGCCAGCACCGCCAACTCCTTGGTTTGGGCATTCCATGTTGTTAAAGTCACGGATTGATAGCCCGGGTCGAACATGTCGTTTTTGGCGCTAACCGCATGGTGTTCATGCCAGTGATAAGACCAGAAACTGCGGCGGTTTCGCCCCAGCCCGTGAAGAATGTATTTGTGCATCAGCCATTCACCTGCATTGGCATACAGCAAGCCTAGCAGGAATTGAATGGCCGGGATGATCATGAGTTGATCAGCTTAATCACTCAGCCAATCCCGGGGCTTCAGGTACTCGTCATAGAGCACTGCTTCCGGGCTGCCGAGCTCGGGCTGCCAGTTGTATTTCCAGTGAGCCACTGGCGGCATGGACATCAAGATGGATTCGGTTCTGCCGCCGGATTGCAGGCCGAACAGGGTGCCGCGGTCATAGACCAGATTGAACTCGACATAACGTCCCCGGCGGTAAAGCTGGAAATCACGCTCCCGGTCGCCGTAAGGCGTGCCCTTGCGTTTTTGCACGATAGGCAGATAGGCGTCGACATAATGATTGCCCACGCTTTGCATAAAAGCAAAAGACCTCTCAAAGCCCCATTCGTTCAAGTCGTCAAAGAACAGCCCGCCTGCGCCGCGGGTCTCGTTCCGGTGCTTGAGGAAGAAATACTCGTCGCACCATTTTTTGTAGGCGGGGTAGATGTCGTCGCCGAAAGGCTGGCAGGCGGCGCGGGCGGTCTGGTGCCAGTGCATGACGTCTTCCTTGAAAGGATAGAACGGCGTCAAATCAAAGCCGCCGCCGAACCACCAGATGCTTGGTTCGCCCGGTTTTTCCGCGATTAAAAACCGCACATTGGCGTGAGAAGTCGGCACATAAGGGTTTCTGGGGTGGATCACCAGCGACACGCCCATCGCCTGAAACTGCCGGTCCGCCAGTTCCGGGCGTTTGGCCGTTGCAGAAGGCGGCAGCTTAAAGCCGGATACATGGGAAAAATTGACGCCGCCTTGCTCGATAACCTGCCCATCGGCCAGCACCCGCGTTCTGCCTCCGCCGCCTTCGGCCCTGTCCCAGAGATCTTCGATAAACCGGGTTTTTGGCTCTACGCTTTCCAGCGCCGCGCAGATTTGGTCTTGCAGGTTAAGCAGATAGTTTTTTACTTTGGCGATATCGTCAGTGTTCATGAATGTCGGAGTGTTGTAAATTAAATATGCGGGAAATCTATCAGCTTTTAGGCGTGATCAGCAAATGAAATCCGGCTTTTGACAAGCTGGTTTGGATAAAATGGAGTCTTTGGCGCCCATTTTTATGGGATAATCAGGCAACTTTTTCGCATTGACAGTGACAACCATGACTTATCCAACCATTGAATCTTTTGTCGGCAATACGCCTTTAGTCAGGCTGCAACGGTTGCCCTGTAATACCAGCAATACCATTCTGGTCAAGCTGGAAGGCAATAACCCAGCTGGCTCGGTAAAAGACCGTCCCGCGATCAGCATGATTAAACATGCGGAAGCCAGAGGCGAGATCAAGCCCGGCGACCGCTTGATTGAAGCGACCAGCGGCAATACCGGCATTGCCTTGGCCATGGCGGCGGCCATCAAGGGCTATAAAATGACGCTGATTATGCCGGATAACATGAGCGAGGAGCGCAGGGCGTCGATGAAAGCCTATGGTGCCGAGATCATCCTGACGCCCGCCGCAGGCAGCATGGAGGCGGCGATTGATCTGGCCAGGGAAATGGAAGCGGCAGGCAAGGGCCGGGTGCTGGATCAGTTTTCCAACCCTGACAATCCGCGCGCGCATTATGAAGGCACCGGCCCTGAAATCTGGCGCGATACGCATGGGGAAATCACCCATTTCGTCAGCTCCATGGGGACGACCGGCACGATCATGGGCACTTCAAAATACCTGAAGGAACAGAATGCCGGTGTCCAGATTATCGGCGTGCAGCCGGAAGGCGAGTCTAAAATCCCCGGTATCAGGCGCTGGCCCGAGGAATATCTGCCCAAAATTTATCACGCCGAGCAGGTTGACCGCATTATCGATGTGGATCAGCAGTCGGCGGAACAAACTACCCGCGCCCTGGCGGCAAGAGAAGGCATTTTTGCCGGTATCTCATCCGGCGGCGCTGTTCATGCCGCCTTGAAATTGGCCGAAGAAGTCGAGAATGCGGTGATTGTGGTCATTGTCTGCGATCGCGGTGACAGGTATTTATCGACGGGTGTTTTCCCTGGCTAATCTCATAGGCATACAACCCGTCATCTCGGCAGGGATTGCCGAGATCCAGAAGCCATGGATGGCAATGCCGGAGTTTTAGTCACATGAAATCCTTTTTGATTTGTTATTCACATCCCTGTGTTCTAGATTCCGGCAATCCCTGCCGGAATGACGACGATATGATTTGTGTAGATATTTATGGAGGGAGATTTGTGATAAGACCAGCAGGCTGTCTTTGGTAATGATCAGGCTCATCCTGACCATCGCCTTCATTTTAATAACCCCCTCTGCAAATGCGCTGGATAGCGTGTCGCTTAATGTCGGAACCCTAAGCGCCAACGGCTGGCAACTGCAAGGCATCAACATCGCCCTGACTGATCTAAAACAAACCCCGCAAAAGCTGGCGTTGACTATCGATAAGTTAAGTCTGCCGGAACCTTTTAATGATCTGACTCTGGTCAATATCCGCTGCACTTCTTTCACCTGGCAAAACAAGGAGCTGTTGTGCGAACAGGGCAGGACACAGATTCATTCAAAACGATGGCAGTCGCCGACTGCCAACTTTTCCTTTCATGTCACGGAAAAGCGCAGTTCGTTCAAGTTAACCGATTTGCGCCTGGCTGGCGAGACAGTCGCCATTGACGGTGAAGAGCAGGGCGAGCGGTGGCGAGTGCAGATTAATGCCAGGGCTGTGGATGGCCGGTTAATTCAAAAGCTGTTGCAGAAGGAAGTGTTTGAACTGAAAGGCGGTAAAATCAACCTTAAGTTGGATGCGTCCGGCAGTCATGAAGTAGTAAAGACATTTATTTTGACAACCGGGCTTAATGGCCTGACCGGGCAGACCAAGGACGGGCGGTTTGCTGCGGAGGCCTTAAATCTGGAGGCGGCTATAAATGCCAAAAACAATAACGGCTTGTGGCAATGGCAAAGCCATTCAATGTTTACCGGCGGCGCGCTGTATGTCGATCCGTTTTATCTGGAAGCGGGCGGGCAAAGCATGGGCCTGGATGCAGGGGGCGATTGGGACGAATCAAACAAAAGGGTCGAGATCACGTCTGCGAGTTACAGGCATTCAAAAGACGGAGAATTAAGCGGCAGCGCAGTCATTCAATATAAGGATGGCGTAAAGCTTGAAACGGCTAGGTTTTCCTTGAGCAGTAATAATCTGGAAAGCCTGTCCCCCGTTTACCTGAAGCCGTTTTTTGCACAGACCGCATTGGAGGGCGTATCGCTCGCAGGCAGTTTAAAAGCGGATTTTTCTATTAACGGGCAAGCCTTAACAGCCGTCACGGCAACATTTAACAACTTTGGCATTAAAGACGAAGCAGGGCGTATCGCCGTTCAGGGCGGTGTCGGCACTGTTAACTGGTCTGATAATGTTTTTTTTGATAAGCCGTCGAATGTCGCTTGGCGGCAATTCCAGTTACGCGCTTTACCTATAGGGCCGTCCAGGCTTTTGTTTGTGAGCGGAGCAAACAGCATCCGACTGCTTGAAAAGACCCGGCTGCCTTTTTTAGGCGGCGCAATCACCGTTAATCAATTTGGCTGGCAGGCAAAAATACAGCAAGACCCCGAAGTCTACTTTAAAGGCAGCATAAGTGACGTGTCGCTGGAACAACTGTCCCGGGCTTTAAACTGGACGCCATTATCAGGAACCATCAGCGGCAGTATTCCCCGAGTCGAGTACAGCAATAAAACCCTGAGTCTGGGCGGCGAACTGACCGTCAAGGTTTTCGACGGCGAGGTTAAAATCAGCAATCTGGCCTCTTCGGGATTATTTACGGATTTCCCCAAGTTTCACAGCGATCTTGAAATTGAAAATCTGGATCTGGAGCAGTTAACCAGCAAGTTTGAATTTGGCGGCATTACCGGCAGGTTGTCGGGATATGTCCGGCAGTTGTATATGGAAAACTGGCATCCGGTCACTTTTTTCGCGTGGCTGGGCACGCCGGAAACCGATGATTCCTCGCACAGGATCAGCCAAAAGGCGGTAAAGAATATCGCCAGCATCGGTGGCGGAGGTGCTTCGGACATTCTGTCCAGAAGTTTGTTAAATCTGTTTGAAACCTTCGGCTACGACAAGCTGGGCTTAGGCTGTTACCTGCATGACGGCGTGTGTCAGCTGATGGGTGTCGAGGCCAGAGGATCGGGTTATGCCATTATTACCGGCGGTAGTCTGCCGCGGATCGATGTGATCGGATATAATCCCCGCGTTGACTGGAATGTGTTAATGGAGCGGTTAGGACGTATTACTACCTCAGATGAAGTGATTGTTGAGTAGGCGATTGTTTCAGCGCATCCTACGCCTTAAATAGTTGGTTAATTATTAAGTGGTGCTATGGTCATAGAAAAATGACTATTCAAAATTGGAAACCAGATGTTGCGTTGGCTGAACTGACTCGATTAATTGCGCCGGGGGTGCTTGGTTTTTACACCCACTTCGAAGTGACTGAAGTGTTCGCTATGCAGGATGGACTGAATTCAGTTACTAACGTGTTCTCAATTGTGGTGGCTGAGGATAGGGGTAGTGAGGCATTGCAAGTCTCCACCATTCATAATAACACGCGAATAAAATTGAAGTCATTAAAGGGCTGGAGTTTTGGGGTGGCGCGATATACGCGATCAATTGCAGAGTTGGTGCCTGCTCTTGATATGCTAAGCAATACCGGAGAATGGCAGCAATCAGGCAACTTACTGACAGTTGGAAAAGTGATTCCCCTTACGCCGCAGTTCGTGCCACCAGATGCGGCATCTTCCATCCCATTAAACCGCGTACTCAAGAACAATTTCTGGAATGGATCGCACCTGTTTGAATGGTCTGAGCAGGGAAAAAACGCGCTACAACCGTTGTTTGATAATCCGCGTCGATTGCAGGAGCTTTCCAAAGAAGTGCAGAAGTGGGTTCCTCTTAGTCTTGCGAGCTTGTCAGATCGGCTTGGTAATTTGCTTGTACAGCTTCCTGTGACCGTGTTGAGAAACACATTCGGATATTTACGAAGCGGTGAGGGTTTTCTTGTGGATATTGCTTGGCACTCGAAGGCTACGCCGCGTGCTTTGCGAGCAAATTGCGACATGAAATTTGACGATGTTGTTTGTGGCTATATGTCATTGGAGATTCATTCCTATCAGACTCTACTTCCGATGCCAGTTGGCCGCGGATTGCATCGTGGAGTCATATGGGATGAACAGTATCAGATTATTCTGGCAGATACGGGGCCAAGTGCTTTTATCAATACTATTTCCTTGAATATGAACATGGTTGATCCTGAACCAAGGGTGTTCGCGACCAAACAAAAAGACGGTTCCGTCAATTCGCACCGAATAGAATTATTAGACCAGTCTAGAAAGAGCATTGTCGGAGAACCTGAAAGCGATGCCAATGGTGGGTGGACTCGAAAACGTATGTACACCGAGGAAGTGGCTAGACTAGCCAAAGAGCGGCGTTTCGTTCAATACAAGCCCGTAGCAGGTCAACAGCAAGTTGAGCATGAGAGGGCATTGGAAGATATTCGTCTTCTGATTAACTCATACGGACATAATGGGGCATGGTTATGGGATCCTTATTTAAGTGCGCATGATATTCTGGAAACGCTGTTTCATTGTAAATATTCAGGCGCTGACCTTAGGGCATTAACAAGCGCAAAGGAAGCGAAATTAGTCGTTGATGAACAACATTTAGAACTCGAAAGTTCTCAATGCAACTGGCGTGGGCTTCATCTCGAATACCGAGCCAAGCGTGGGGCGGCTGGATGGGAATTCCATGACAGATTTTTAATCTTTCCCCAAAACGATGATCGTGAGGCGCTCGCATGGTCTCTGGGTACTTCAATCAACAGTCTAGGATTGAAACATCACATTCTACAGCGGGTCGATGACGGGCAGCTTGTGGTGGATGCGTTTCTGGAGTTATGGAATCAGCTCGATAAACCGGAAAATCTTGTATGGAAAAAGCCATGAGCATTAACAAGGAAATTTTGTCATCTGTGCTGCGGGAGGCTGAAAAGCCTGGCTATGAGACAGCCCCCTGCGAACTCATGACCGCAGTGCTGGGACAGTCCGAGCCAATCCTTGCTCTTGCAGGCCACGATCAAGGCAATATTTTTTTTGAAGCAATACGTCATCAGTTTGAATTCATTGTGATGGTGAAGGGAACCGACCAACGTCCATCTGCTGAGGATATGGGACGATGGGTCGCCTTGATGAGATGGTTTATTCGTGAATTACAGGAGTGGCGTTTAACAAACGATCCAAAGTTTCATAAGCTAACGGCGCTGTTTGTTGTTTCAATGTATTGTGATAACCAAGACGGTGATTTTTGGACTGCTCTACCCAATGGAGCAGAGCAAAACGATGATTTGCTATGTGCATTAGAAAAATTGATTACGAGAATTAGCTGTGAGTTTTCAGTACGAGGTTCTGGGTGCGAACCAATTTGGGAAAGAGAGCTGGTGGAAAAATTCAAGGTAGCTGATGCTCAAGAAGATTGGCCCACCATTAGCGAATTATGGCCTTCGGTTAAGTATTCGATCATACCTAACGTATTTCAAGTGCAAGTAGTCCGGTGCCTTTATCGATTTGGATTCGAGAGCCTTGTTCAAGCATTAGATGGTACTCGTCAAATCATGCTCGCGATGCAGTTTGCGGACTCACTTGACGTTGGGCAACGCCTCCTCCTCGGAGTCAGGAGTAACAATCCTTACATTCAATTTGGATGTGTATATCAAACGTTTTCCTATAAGCCTAGGATGGACGGACTGTGTCATGAGGAACAACAGTTGGTAACTCAATTGTTGCTTAAAGTTGCAGAAGACGAAGCACTCTGGAAAAAATGGATGCAAGTGTTCAATCGCTATCCTTTACGCTATCCAGCTATGCAACGGGCGCTTGGATATGCACTTGCGGTCGCCCCAGAAGCTGCAATCATCACCTACATTGAATCTATCAACTTGAGTACATCACGGGATGGCAGCAGAGAAACAGTGGCAGAGTGTTTACGAGTATTCCGAACTACTGCATCTCCTGATCGTGCCAAGGCAATGTGGAAGCTGGCCTATCAGCGCTGGTCTGAATGGCAGTTTGAATTAACTGACAAAGACAGACATCTTTTTGAGATTAGTTATTCAGAGCTTGATTTCGCGGTCGTTGCTTACGCCATTGAGTGTATGACTGATGTTGAAAGAGACGCGATGCTGAATACATTAAGCAATGAGCTACACGTTCTCGATAACTCTTGGCATGAGTCACTTTCGGACTGCATTACATGTTGGAATCGCATTCTCTCTCAATTTCAACCCTACGCGCATGCCGCGCAGGTTGTGCTTTTAGAGGAAGATTGGCTTATGAAAGGCAAACAATATCTGCCGTTTGATACAAAAAGTGAGCATTATTTGCCTATGATGTTTCAGATGCACTAATAAATATATTTTCGAATTTGATAGTTATACCACCATGTAAAGCATGCTGTGCGTACCGTTGAACTAGTCGATTCATTGCTGCAATCAATATTACAGATTAAACTGTGCTGAAACGCTACCAGCCGGAAATCAAACAGATTATCGGGGTAGCTCAACATAAACCTCAGGAGGCATTAAAAATGCACCCCTTTATCCATCAGCACCAGTCTGCCATCGCTGAACTCTGCCGACGCTATCGTGTGCAACGGCTTGAAGTGTTCGGTTCTGCCGCGCGTGGAACCGATTTCGCCCCGGACAGCAGCGATGCCGATTTCTTGGTGGAGTTCTCGCGATCTGCCGACAGCCCTACGCTAAAGGCTTTTTTTGGACTACAGGCTGATTTGTCGCAAATTCTTGGGCGTACTGTTGACCTTGCGGAATCATCCTCCTTGCGCAACTCCTATGTCCAAGCCAGCGTCAACCGAAGCCGCGAAGTCGTCTATGCAGCGTGATACAAGCGCCTGCGGCGTGCCTCTTAACTCCACGCTAGGCATTCTTTAGGCTTATCCCTCTAAAAAAGGAAACAATTAATGAAACACTTTGCCGCAGTACCTGTGTTAATCGCTGTATTGGTAACAATTCCAGCTCATGCAGTGGAAAAAGCCAGCGAACAACGACTGGATGAAGTAGTTCAGCGTGGCTCTCATGTGATGCCTTTTAACTTAGAACAAACGACACATATCTTTTCTAAAACAGAGAAAGGCGGGGTGCAACAGGTTATTGTTAAAGACCCCGCCAACGCCGAACAAATTAAATTAATACGCGAGCATTTGACGAAGATTTCCCATGAATTTCAGCAAGGTGATTTTTCTAATCCTGCGAAAATTCACGGCGACTCCATGCCTGGTTTGGACGAATTACGCAAGGCAAAGCCAAATCAAATCGAGATTGTGTATAAAGAGTTATCTAACGGGGCAGAAATTAATTACTCAACAGATAGTCCCGTCCTTATCAATGCCATTCATCAATGGTTCGATGCCCAATTAAGTGACCACGCACGTCATGCTATTTCAGGGCATTCACATCATCAAATGCACAAATAACAGCATCTGCATAAGTTGTCGGAATGTTAGAGCTGCCTCCATTTCTACCGTAAGCGATTTATATGACTAAACGTACCATTTCATTTCCCATTAACGGTATGCACTGTGCGGGCTGTGAGGCGGTTATCAGTGCTGCGGTGAAGGAATTGCCAGGGATCGACACGGTTAGCGCGGATCACATAGCAAAAAAGGTGCAGGTTCGTTTTGATGATGCCCTTATTTCACCGTCTGCAATCCTTGCTTGTATCGAAAGCAAGGGCTATAGCTATGGAATCGAGGACGAAAAAGATTCATGGCGTCCTCGTTTAAAACAGATCGCCGTGTTCTTGGCGTTGCTGGCTCTGGTGGGTGGGATTGCCTTCTGGGGCAAAAGCCTGATGCCTGGATTGATGAAGCAATTTGATGCCAGTCTTGGCTATGGCGTCATTTTCACGGTGGGATTTCTCACCGGCTTCCACTGCATCGGCATGTGCGGCGGTTTTGTGATGAATTACACCCAGGGGCTACAAGGACGCGGACGGCGAGCTGTATTTTTTGCCCATTTGTCATACGCACTGGGCAAGAATCTTTCCTATGCCTTGCTCGGTGCGGCATTTGGCGCTTTGGGCGCTGTTTTCGCCATCACGCCCCAGATGCGTGGAGTCGCTGCACTCGTGGCGGGCATCTTTTTGGTGCTGTATGGCTTGAACATGCTCAAGCTGTTTCCAAAACTTCGTCTTCCATCGTTACGCTTCAAATCAGGAACGATTACGCAGCGAATCTATCAAGATATAAAACCCAGGCGCAATCCATTCAGTGTCGGCTTTTTAAGCGGCTTCTTACTCGGCTGCGGTCCGTTGCAAGCCATGTATATCATGGCGCTTGGCACCGCCGATCCGCTAAAAGGAGCCCTGTTGCTGCTGTGTTTTGGCACCGGCACGCTGATACCTTTGTTGACCTTCGGTGTGTTCGCCAGTGCATTAAGTCGCAAGACCCAAAATCAACTACTGGCTGTGTCCGGTATTCTGGTTATCCTGATGGGGCTAATGATGGTTGATCGCGGGCTCAGACTAACTCAGTCCGGTTATAATTTTTCGGCAGTTGTGGAGCGGCTGTCGTCAGAGCGAATAGAACCTCAAACAATATTCGGTAGAGCTGTTTACCAATAGGGCGTTTTGTTAGCTGCAATTTGTTCAATGCTTCTCTCTAAGTACAGGCAGTTCACAGGCATTGCTACAATGAGCATCACCGATTAATCTGTGCTGAAACGCTAGCAGTTCGAAATCAAGCAAAAATTATCAGGCCATTGCCGGCGGCGGTCTGCCGCGAATCGGTGTGATCAGGTATAATCCTCGCCTACGTCCTATAGGCGGCGAAGTAATCATTGACTAGATTGGAGAGTGTTATGAGAAAAATATCGGTACTGGGTACTTTGTTATTGACGGCATGCGTCACCATTAATATTTACTTTCCTGCCGCTGCTGCTGAAAAAGCTGCGGATGAAATCATCAAAGACATACAAAAAACCGCACCGCAAAAAGTGGAGCCGAAGGCAAGCTTGCCTGATTGGCAGATGACGGCTTTTCAGTGGATTGACAACGCCATCAATGTCGTTGTTTCGCCTGTGCAGGCCGCTGAGGCTGACTTGGCGATTGATAGCCCTGAAATCAGGCAGTTGCGTGCGACGATGGAAACCCGTTTTACCGCGTTGCAGCCTTTTTACAGCGCCGGTTATATCGGCATTCAAGCGGACGGCTTGCTGGCGGTCAGAGATGCTGCGAGCGTGCCGCTTAAAGACAGGAACCAGGTCAACAAGCTGGTGGCTGCGGAAAACGCGGACCGGCAAAGCCTTTATCAGGCGATCGCCAATGCCAACGGGCATCCTGAATGGGCCGAACAAATCAAATCAACCTTTGCCGCCCGCTGGATGAGCAACGCTCAGCCGGGCTGGTGGTATCAATCATCCGGGAGTTGGAAACAAAAATAAGCATGGCACGTCAAAGATCAAGAAAGAAGCAGTTACCGGAAACGCCGGTTAGAGTCACTATAGAATCCCTGGCCCATGACGGGCGGGGCGTGGCGCATGTGGATGGCAAGGTAATATTTATCGACGAGGCGTTGCCGGGCGAGGAGGTCGAATTCATCTACACCGAAAGCCGCAGGGATTATGCCGAAGGCAAGGTCGTCAATCTGTTAAGCCGCGCTGCCGACCGGGTTGACGCCGAATGCCCGCATTATGGCGTGTGCGGCGGCTGCAGTTTTCAGCATGTTGAATCCTCCGCGCAAATCAGGATCAAGCAGGATTTGCTGGCGGATCAGTTCAGGCGCATCGGCAAGGTTGAGATTCCCGAGCTTTGGCAGCCGTTGGAAGGCCCGCATTGGGGCTATCGCCGCAAAGCGCGGATGGGCGTTAAATACGTCGAGAAAAAAAACCGGGTGCTGGTGGGGTTCAGGGAAAGACGGCATCCGTATCTGGCCGAAATCGACAGCTGCATCGTCATGCATCCGATCGTCGGCACCAAGTTGATGGCGCTGTCGGAAATGATCGGCGGCTTGACGGTCAGGGACAAGATTCCGCAGATCGAAGTGGCCATCGGCGACGAGCAATGCGTGCTGGCTTTCCGCGTGCTGGAGCCGCCGACCGCCGCCGACAAGGAACGTATGCGGGCTTTCGGGCATGAGCACAATATGAGCATCTGCCTGCAATCCAAAGGCCCGGACACCATCGCGCCGCTGGATGGCGAGCCGGAAGTCATACCGACTTATGCGTTGCCCGATCAGGACATTGAGTTCAAATTCAGGCCCGCCATGTTTACGCAGGTCAATTACGAAATCAACCGGCAAATGATCAGCCGGGTGCTGGCTACGCTGGACTTGAATGAAAACGACAGCGTGCTGGATTTGTTTTGCGGTCTGGGTAATTTCACCTTGCCGATGGCAAGATTTGCCGGCCGCGTAGTCGGCGTCGAAGGCGACCAGCCGCTGGTCAATCACGCCAAAGAAAATGCCTGCCACAATGGCATCGAAAATGTCGAGTTTTATGCGGCGGATTTAAGCAAGGACATCAGCGATCAGCCCTGGGCCAACCGGAAATACAACAAGATCATGCTGGACCCTTCCAGAGCCGGGGCGTCCGATGTCCTGCACCATTTTAAAAAATGGCAGCCCGAGCAGATTGTTTACGTGTCCTGTAACCCGTCAACGCTTGCCCGCGATGCCGGGATTCTGGTTAACGAACTGGGCTATAAACTGATTAAGGCCGGAGTGATGGATATGTTCCCGCAGACCGGGCATGTAGAGTCGATAGCTTTATTTGAAAAATAAAAAACGCCATTATTCAGCTCAGCGCCATTTGTTTGCTGCGAATTTATCCGTATGCCGATGATTTTTATGGTATAGGGAGCGGGTAAATAGTTTTGTAGTACGCATTGCGTATCTTTTCGTCTGAAACAATAACAATAATTAAGAGGCGACAGCATGAACTCCATCCACGACCTATGGGACGAACTGGCCGATTTCGATGCCTCCCGTTCCGACGAGGCTCTGACTCACCTCATGGGCGGCTTGTGCGCGTTGGTGGAGGCAAGGAATGTCACCTGGATGGGGGCCGTGCGCCTGGATACCTTTTTTCCTGCCGACCCGGCGAAGGGTTGGCGGCCGCGCGTCATCCGCCACCAGCACCCCGCGCCGCCGTTGGAGGCAGCCGCACGGGAACAGACGGAAAAGCTGGAACTGGGCAACGTGGACGAAAACATCATCCGTAATCTGGACGGTGCCGGTACTTTCCGCGCCAACCGGCTGCGGGACTTAGTAGGCCCGGAGTGGTTTGAATCATTCTACTACCGAACTTATTATCGGGGCGTCGGCCACGATGATGCGGTCTGGGTGGCTTTTCCGGTAAACAAGGACATCGAATCCTGGTTCGGCGTATTCCGCGGCCCGAACCAGCCGCCTTTTACCGAATCCGAGCGGGATCAGATCGCCTATGCCCTGCGCGGCCTCAAGTGGTTCCATCAGCGACTTATGCTCTCTCACGGCCTGCTGGTGGCAGTAACGCCCCTGACGCCGGCGGAGCGGCGGGTATTGCATCTGCTGCTGACCGGCCTTTCCGAGAAGCTGATCGCGGATCAACTGGAGCGCAGCTATCACACTACCCATGAATGGGTTACGTCCATCTATCGTAAATTCGGCGTGAACAACCGAGCCGCTCTCATGGCTCTATGGCTAGGCCAAGTGGCATAAAAACCCGCGCTCCCCGCAACAAGCGCGTAGTATGGTATTTCAACCCAAATAATGTGTCCATTGTAGGGGCGACTAGCCAGTCGCCCCTACGGCGGCACGGACATATCAAACTCAACTGATTTTTCCAGCAAAAACGGACAGAAGGCTGCTAACGTTGCCAAACGGTTCGAGCGGAGTAAATACCCCATCCGGCATATGAACAACGCATGGAACGATTGCCGAGGAAAATAAAAATAAGGGAAATGCTTTATTTTAGCTCCCTCATTTCCACCCCTATTCCACTGAAATAAGGGACTGCTCTCTAATCTTAGCTGCATTACCACCCCCTAATTAGGGGGTACAACCTTATAAATTATAAGGGTATGATCCCTCCAAGACTAAGGGAAATCCAGTCGAGGGTAACGGCGGACTCGACTGGAATGGCTAATCACGCCGGAAATGAAACTAGGAGGCAGTACCATGAGAATCACGAATAACGACGATAAAGAAAGATCATATTTTGTTTATAACTACGAAGATACCGGGCAAGGGATCGCGCTCGCGAGCGGTTCCATCAAGCCGCATGTAGATTGGGATTGGACTCCGCCCGATAACGGTTCAGGATTCTACACCGTTCTGATCAAGCGGGATGGGGGCGGCGGCTCAATCATGGCTGGTGGATCGGGCGGCAAGAATGCCACATTTGTCTTTAATGGTCACACCCTCGTAGTTTCATAACGATGGTGGCCTGGCTCATGGAATGGCTATACGGAACCCGGAACAGGGTGAGAAACCGGGGCAGCCGACCAGCCGGAGCAACGCGAGCCGACTGCTGATGGCTATCGCCATTGCGGTTGCGCTCGCACTTCTCGCCACACCGGCCCTGATTCAGAACGGCCCTGGCTTTCTGGGCACCTACGACATCAACCGCACGTTCAACTCCATCGTCGGCGGACGTGCGAACTACCTCCTTCCGGCTACCACCCGGTTCCGAGAAGCTGATTGCGGACCAACTGGAGCGCAGTTATCACACCACCCATGAATGAGTTACGTCCATCTATCGCAAATTCGGCGTGAACAATCGAGCCTCTCTCATGTCCCTGTGGCTGGGTCAGACGGCATAAAACCCGTGCTCCCCGGCAACAGGCGCGTAGCATGGAATAATGTGTCCATTGTAGGGGCGACCGGCCGGTCGCCCCTACGGCAGCACGGATATATCAAACTCAACTGATTTTTCCAGCAAAAACGGACAGAAGGCTGCTAACGTTGCCAAACGTTTCGAACGGGGTAAATACCCCGTCCGGCATATGAGGGTGGGCGGTTAAGCCGTTCATGGTTCGACAAGCTCACCACGAACGGCTTAACTTAACGGCATTGACTCCCACCTCTATCCCCCTAATTAGGGGGTATAACCTTATATTTTATAAGCCTATAATTCCCCTCAAAAATATCCGGGGAACAAACCACCATGACGCACACTTACCGCCTTTCAAGCCGCCGCAGTTCTCCGAATCGGGGAGTAGCCTGCATCGGTCTGGCGGCTGCCTTGGTCTGCGGCCAAGCCCTCGCCCAATCCGGCCTGCTGCTATACGTTCCCAATAGCTCGGGCAGCAGCGTCTCGGCGTACCAGACCAACGCGGACGGCAGCCTGACGGCGGTGGCGACGATCACGGGCCTCGGCGCCACGCCGCGCGTGGCCGCGGTGCGGGGAGACCAGGCGTTCGCGTATGTGACGATCAGAGGCAGCGACGAAGCCAAGGTCATAGACACGAGCACCAACACGGTGGTGCAGACGGTGGCGACGGGCGATGGCCCCTTCGGCGTTGCGGTCAGCCCCGACGGCAGCCGGGTCTACGTGACGAACAATCAAACCGGCAACAACGTGTCGGTATACAGCGCCGATGCGAGTACCGGCCAGCTCACCGCGCTGACGACGATCAATGTCGGTACGGACCCGCGCGCTATAGCCATCAGCCGCGACGGAACGCGCGCCTATGTCGCGAACCAGAACAGCGGCAGCGTCTCCATCATCAACACCGCCACCAACAGCGTCATCGCCACCGTGAACACCGGCGGCCAGCTCACCGACGTGGCGGTCAACCCCGACGGCACTCGCGCTTACGTTGTCGATGCCGGCAATCAGGTTTTCGTCATCGACACGTCAACCAACACCGTGACGGCGACCCTCGCCGTCGCCAACCTCCCCCGCGGCGTCGTGGTCAGCGCCGACGGCTCGCGGTTTTATGTCACCAATTTCAACGGCAACACGATTACCCAATTCGACGCCTCCACCAACACCTCGCTCGGCACGGTAGCCACCGGCGACGATCCGGGCCTGCTGGCGATCAGCCCGGACGGCACGTCCGTCTACGTGGCGCAGGGGGATACGTCCGATACCGTCGGGATATTCTCGGTCTCGTCCGGCCTGCTGACCACCAACGGCACTATTGCGGCGGGGAACGATCCGCATTCAGTAGGACTCTGCGGCAACGGCAGCGCGATGCTCGGCAGCGGCGGCACCTTTGTCGCGAACACGGCCGGGACTCTCGGCTGCACCGGCAGCAGCACCTCGTTCACCGGCGGTACGCTGCGGATCAACGGCACCAGCCTTTCGATCTCCACGCCCATGACGCTTGGCACCGGGGGCGGCACCATCGACACCAACGGCAACAGCGCCACCCTGTCCGGCATCATCGGCGGCACCGGCAGCCTGACCAAGAGCGGAACCGGAACCTTGACTCTCTCGGGCGCGAACACCTACAGCGGCAGCACGACGGTTAGCGCCGGTACGCTATCGGGTGATACCACCAGCCTGCAGGGCGCGATCACCAACAACGCCACGGTGATCTTCGACCAGACCGCCAACGGTACCTACGCCGGAGCAATGAGCGGTACCGGCAGCTTGGTCAAGAGCGGAACCGGCAAGACCATTCTGTCCGGCACAAATACTTACACCGGCGATACTAATATCAACGGCGGCATCCTGTCGGTCAACGGCTCGATTGCCTCCAATGCTTTGGTCAACAGCGGCGGCACGCTGGGCGGTTCGGGAAGTATCGGCGGTGCCGTCACCGTCGCCAGCGGTGGCATCATCGCGCCGGGCAACAGCCCAGGCATACTTACGGTGAACAGCCTGACGCTGAATTCGGGTTCGATCACCCGCATGGAAATCAACGGTTTGACCGCCGGTACCGAGTACGACCAAATCGTGGTCAACAACACCGCCACGCTGGGCGGCACACTCGATCTGGTGTTCGGCTTTACGCCAAGCGCCGGCAACCGGTTTAACCTGATCAGGGCCGGCAGCATCGCGTCCGGTTTCGCCACCATTCAGGACAACATATCATCGAGCAGCCTCGGCGCGGCGCTACAACTTAAGACAATCAGCAATTCGACGGCCTTCGACGTTCTGATCGATCAAGGCAGTTTTATGCCGTTCGCGCTCACCCAAAACCAGCAGGCGGCGGCCTCGATGCTGGATGCGCAGTACGCCGCGCAGGGTTCCACCCGGCTGATCAATCATCTCGACACGCTGAGCTCAGCGCAACTGACCACTGAGCTCAATAGCCTCAGCGGCGAGCAGCACACGCACGGCCAGTTTATGGCGCGTCGGCTGGGAGTACAGTTCAATGATCTGCTGTTAAGCCGGTTGAATGATGTCGATGGCGAGCGTTCGCATGGGTGGAACTACTGGCTGAAAGGGCTGGGCGGTTTCGGTAAAGTGGATGGCGACGGTAATGCCGGTCGCGCCGATAACAACAACGGCGGATTCGCCCTGGGCGCCGACACCGAACTCGGCACCCGCATGGTGTTTGGTGCGGCCGCCAGCTATGCCCACAGCAATGTCAATGCGGTTACCGCCAATCTGGGCATGGACAGTTATCAGCTGTCCACGTATGCCAAATGGCATCATGACGATAATTACATCAAAGGCACGCTGGGCGCGGGTTTCCATCAAACCGGCTCACGCCGCACGGTGTTTACGGATAGCGCCTCTGCAAATTACGGCAGCGTGACCGCCGGTACTGCGCTGGAAGCAGGCCGTGACATTGTTCTGCTGAAAACGGCCACGCTGACGCCTTATGCAGGGATGCAATACCTGCACCTGAGCCGGAACAATTTCACCGAAACCGGTTCGGATCTGGCAAACCTGAAAGTGCGCGAGGCCAATGAGGACTCCTTCAGAACCCTGCTCGGAGCACGTCTGAGCCAAGTCCTAAAGACCGGATGGGGCGTGTCGATACAGCCCTCGCTCCACGCCGCCTGGGTACGAGAGCATGCCGATAGGTTCTCCCGGCTGACCGCCGATTTTGCCGCCGCGCCTGCCACCGCCTACCGCGTCGATGGCCCAAAACTCGACCGCAACCGCGCTGCTGTTGGCGCCGGGTTGGTGTCGCATTTTAGCGAAACGGCGCAACTGAATATAGCTTACGATGCCGAGCTGGCCAGGAGCGACAACTGGCATGCCCTGTCGGCAACTTTTGAGTACCGCTGGTAGCACATCCGCTTACCGCTTCGGAAAGGCGTGCCAGCACGATGACGTAGCCCGGTCAATACCCGCAAAGTTTGGCGCGGATCGCGTTGCCGAGGCCGTCAACGCTGCCGCCGGACTTTAGGTCGCGGCCAATTTCCCCGGCCGCTACCCCTAAGAGATAGTCGTACTCTTCGGGCACACGCCCTCCCCACCATTTTTTGAGCCTGTCCTCCATGTACGTCCCCAGACTAGCTCCTGAGGCACCGAACTCTGCGCCCGCCATCAGATAGGCCACAGCGTGACGCACCTGATTGTCTTTTTCGAGACCGGGCGGCCCGACGAAGCGGCGATGAAAACCGCTGGCTGTGAACTCCACCGAGCGCGCATGAGGAGCACGTACAAGTGGATTACCTGTAGGCGCCAAAACACTTCCCATTACGGTCAAGTGCCTGCCGTATTGTCCGGTTTTCGGCGCCAATGCGTCCGACATCTGCGCCAGAGCCTCGCAAGATGTCAGGCGGCCAGTGTCCACATCCTTTTTGACTGAGAACGCGTACAGCCGGAATGCGTTCTCGAGATTGCCCGGGTCCAGCATCTCTTTGCCACGATCAAAAGCGCGCTGCTCCTTACTTAACAGCTCCAGCCCCCAGTTGTTCAGCTTATCTTCGCCTGGCTTTTCCTGAGTCGCATAGCGGTCGTCGATGTCCCGCTTCAGTGATTCCAGCGTGTCATGTTCGGACACACACCAGGCATAGAGGTCTTGATCCTCGATTACAGCGGCACTACAGCCTTTGGAAACGAAGGTGCTAACCCTGCTCTCATAGCTGGTCAGATCGTTGTTATAGGGGATACAGATGTTGTCGCGGAAATCCTCGGCATCCGCTTTCCACTGTTCCAGTTCGGCAGCGTTGTCCTTGAGATCCTTTATGAACTGCCCGAATGCGGACGCAAACGGGTCTGCTTCGAGCTTGCTGCGTAATTCTTCTGCTTCCTGCCAAATCGGCTTGATGCCAATTTCACAGGGTGCTTCCGCCCGTGCGTCGAATGGAATGACGAGCGGTACTGAGATAAACAAAAACAGCCAAATACCGCTCCATAATCTTCGGACTATATTACTTGTATTCATATATGCTCCTTCAATTTTATGTACTATGGCTGTCGTCCGGCAACTACGGCTCAATACGGCTATGACTATTGCGTTGTGCGATGTTATGTGTCAATACAGTGAGTCCATTTTGGCAACCCCTTGTGCGAGAGATAGTCAACAAGATTCTTTGAGCCGTAGAATTTAAGGTGACCATATTCGTCGAATGCCAGCGCAGATTGATCAACCTTGTAGCCGGCAGCCCTGGCTTTGGCAGTGAGTTGGGCGAGAAGCTCTGCATTCGCGGAGGCTGTGTCGACAGTTGAATGAGCATCAAACACCGCAAAGTCGATCCAGTCACCAGTCGTCGAACGCTCGCGAATATGGGCAAAATTAATTTTCATCTTGAACTCTCCTTGATACGCAATTAAAGCTCGATAGTTGTGTTTTTGAACAGATTACTCATCGCATTCATGCAGCCGTAGTACAGCATCAAAGACAATGGGTAGACGCCTACTTGGAAAAGCACAGTCAGGTTAGATCAGCCAGATCGTGGCGGATTGCTGTCGCGAATCCGCCTTACGGCTTTAAACTTACTAGTAAAATATATCGAAGATTCGATTCCTATACTGTGAAACACGACTCCTTTTTAGGGTTCGGCCCCATCAAATCTCTAAAGTTCGTCGTGCGGTAATGTCCAATCGGTCCATGTGCGATCTCTTTTAAATCGGTATGTGGTTCTGGGAACTTTGTCCATATCCAGATATTCTTCCACGCAGTCAAGTGATCCCATAGAGGGTGCAAAATGCCCTGATGCGTTGTTAATCCAAATAATTTGGCCTCCACGTATTTGCAGCTGGCCTGCGGAATAAACCACCCCCGTGCCTTGATTAAGCTGGGTATGTCTTACAAACTGATGGGGAGTTTCCGCTTTTTCTCCAGGCAATAATGCACATGACGGGCTCGTATTGGGGCATGGAATATTACCCGTATAAGAATAGGCCTTGTCTCCTTGGACGCTGAACCCAACATCGTCAGGCCGATCGCTCCTTCTTATTCTAAGAGTAGCGTAACCACCTGTTCCACCTGTTTTAGGTTGCCTGTGCAAGACAAATATATACAGCCCGTCGTCTGCGGATGAGATGTCTGACGGCCCATACACTTCTTTTGTCCAGCCTAACTCTTTAAGCGTCATACTGTAGTTTAGGTGTCTTCTTGTATCAAAATTTACTGCCCATGTTCCCACACCAAATTTTTCACCACATTTATAAAGAGTGCGGCTACCAGTAACATCAGCATTTAACGGTGCCTGCTTTTCAGTTAATTGAACTCCCGACGACGGCTGGGCTGAGCTACCGCTAGAACCAGCTGCCGAATACCATGTCTCATTTGCAAAACGCTCTCCCCTGGAAAGTGACATATAAACGGCATTACCATTTGCCGAGGCTATATCCATATATCCGTCGCCATTAAAATCACCTGTCCACGTATAGCCCGAACCTCCCCAATTACCGGGAACTGTCCATGTTTGGTTATCAAAATTAGATCCTGTAGATAGATGCATGTAGATATTGCCACCATTAGCAGAAGCGATTCCTGATGCGCCATCACCATTAAAGTCTGCCGCCCAGGTATAGTCTGAACCTCCCCATGCATTGGGCGCCGTCCAAGTGCTATTGCTAAAACCGCTGCCAGTAGACAGGTGCATGTAGATATTACCGCCGTTAGCGGAAGCAATATCCGCCTTGCCATCACCATTAAAGTCTGCTGCCCAGGTATAGCCTGAACCTCCCCATGTATTGGGCACCGTCCAGGTGCTATTGCTGAAACTGCTTCCGGTAGACAGATGTACGTAGATGTTGCCACCGTTAGCGGAAGCAATATCCGCCTTGCCGTCACCATTAAAGTCCGCCGCCCAGGTATAGCCTGAACCTCCCCATGCATTGGGCACCGTCCAGGTGCTATTGCTAAAACCGCTGCCAGTAGACAGATGTACGTAGATGTTGCCACCGTTAGCGGAAGCAATATCCGCCTTGCCGTCACCATTAAAGTCTGCCGCCCAGGTATAGTCTGAACCTCCCCATGCATTAGGCACCGTCCAGGTACTATTGCTGAAATTGTTTCCAGTAGACAGGTGCATGTAGATGCTGCTTCCGTTAGCGGAGGCGATATCCGCCTTGCCATCACCATTAAAGTCCGCTGTCCAGGTATAGTCTGAACCTCCCCATGCATTGGGTACCGTCCAATTACTCAATTCAAAATCCATACCGGTTGAAAGATACATATAAACAGTGCCGCTATCAGCAGAGGCAATATCGGTCTTACCATCGCCGTTAAAGTCTGCCGCCCAGGTATAGCCTGAACCGCCCCAGGTATTAGGAACAAATTCGAGGGATGTTTCATTTTTGCCTTGTGAGCCAACAGGTTTTGAAGTATGCGAACAAGAACTAACAAGCAATAGGGATAAAGAAAACAGAAATAGTATAACTCTCATAAAAACCTCTTTTCGACTTAGAGAAGCAGCGCCTTTTCAGGCGTATATTAAATTTAAATCGCCGGTATATGACGGCGCATAATGCCGCTTATTAAATACGTTAGTCTAGATGCTATACCAATTACATTATTGGTAGCAACCTTTGCCATGCAAAATAAAAATACATCTTCTAAGCTGCTGGATCAGATGCGTGATTGTATTCGCGTCAAGCACTACAGCATCCGTACTGAAACGCAATATGTGCAATGGATCAAGCGATTTATTCAGCGGCATCCGCAAGAGATGGGGATTGCGAAGGTGGAGGTGTTTTAACTCATCTGGCGGCTGACGAACTCGTTGGATCAGCTTTGACAGGAGCCATAGCGGCATAGAACTGCTATTATATGAACTTAAGTTTTGAGTGTTGATTGGACAGCGTTTGGGTGTTAAATGAAAAATAATGAGGCGGGCGATGTGCAGGATTATCTGGATATTTGTATCTCCAGTCAGCAATTGACTGTTTATGAGGATGGAAACAGGGTGCGGTGTTACGCTGTTTCCACAGCCAGAAATGGTGCTGGCGAACTGATGGGCAGCGAATGTACGCCCAGAGGCTGGC